>UEXM01001229.1_pt1 | contig 22608 bp, 20 predicted proteins | sample 1796661 | NCBI WGS metagenome assembly UEXM01 (sample SAMEA4772469, study PRJEB27181) | metagenome | reverse complement strand
GCATTCTTTAGTGAATCTGTATCCTTATAAGCTCTTACAACATCAGATAATGTGGCTCCTGACTTTAATAGACCCTGATCATATGCATCTAGTGCTTGTTTTGGGTCCAATCCTAGTGCCGTAACGTTGGCTTCAAAGTGAGCCAAAGTTTGTGATAAGTTTGCGTTGTTTGGATCGAAAACTGACCCTCCAGACTTTTGCCTGTTAACGGCATCAATGAAATTATACTGCGAGAGCATCATATCACTGGATGGGTATAAATTAGAATCTACAAATAAACGAGCCGTTGATGTTTGAGTGTCTGGAGATAAAAAGTTTTTTGCCATTGTATAATTGGCGTATTCTTTGTATCCAAGAGCGCCCTGCAAAGCACCTGCAATCGCAGATTCAAATCTTTCCGCAGCCAATCTGGGTGTCGCTGCCGCTTGAACGCCACTTATGTCTCTAGTGGCCGCGCTACCAACATCAAGTACACCCAAAGTTCCTTTGCGCCCAAGAGAGCCGCTGAGAGCGCCCTTAACACCGCTTTCAAATGCATATTGCGCTATGGCTTCTGGACCCAATACGAGATACCCAAGGCCGTATATACCACTTCGAGCAGCCACTGATCCAAAACCTTTTCCTCCTCCTCTACCTGATTCAACAACAAGTTCTGCGGCTTCACGTATGTTATTGTCTACAAAGTTATCAAGAGTCTTGGGTACAAACATTCTGGATAAAGTAGATACAGCAGGTGTTTCGCTGACGCTAAGTTGAATCGCAGTTGTTGGTATAGCTAATTTCCCTGCTTTTTTCATCTTGGAAAGCTTGGCTGCAGTTTTGGCTGGCTTAAGAAACATGCCTGCGCCTTTTAAAAGTCCAAAACTTAACAAATCAACTGGATCATAGACAATATCACTTACCAACCCAATAGATTGCGCTGAGACATAACCCGGTCCACCAGGAGCATATCCGGCTCTTTCGTAAAGCATTCTGTTCCAGCCCATTGCTCCTTCTGGACCAAGTATCTGTGATGCAAGCGCTCTGTCGAAAGTATCAGACGCAGTGTAATCAAACATCGGTGTATAGACATCATTCTTTGACAGCAGGTATTCTTTAAATGATGTTGGTGTTCCTATTCCAGGCTTGACAGGAATACCTGCAAATGTTTGTGTGTATCTGTCTGCACCCAAAAGGAGTTTTATACTGTGCTTATCAAATATTTGATCGGGAGTTATGTCGGAGCCATATTTGTCCAGTACATAAGTTTTCAGCTCGTCTTGATTGGTAAACTGGTCTTTACCGTTTTTTCTCAAATAATCGATGACATCATTGATACGATCTTCTCTTTTGGTTCGGCTTATATGCCACATGGAGTTATTCATGTTGTATGTAAGGTCTTCTTTGATTCCACCTACACCTAATGCTCCATCGAAACGATCGACCATTCTTGCTAGATCAGGAGTATATGCTAAACTCAAAAATACTGGGTTCAGAGTCGAAGCAGCAATTGTTAAATTCTCGAAGAGTTCAGGATCCATTAGTTCAAGGATTTCCTTTGGGTATCCCAATAGATTCATTGGAACCATTAGAGCGCTTCTTGGCCTTACAATCACAGTCTTGTCAGTCGGATTGTATGTTGTTTCAAGCACCATATTTTGCAAAGTCTCAAAGACTACTGTTGAACTTCGCTGTCGGATATATGTGTTTCGCAGTTCATCTGCTAATTTAAGATCCGTTAGTGTAAACAAATCGTTGTCTGCATTGTACAACTCTTGAATTGATTTATCAATAAAGTCTTTACTTGTGAAGTCACCTTTATTAATCTGACTTCTCAGATATAAAGGTAAATCCATAGCTTTCACATCGCCAAATGAGGCCATGGCAGCACTTAAGTTATTGTTCTGAACAGCATCTATAAAGTCAGCACTTTTTCTAATTTGATCCCAGCGTTCATTAAGTCCACTTGATAAATCTGCCGCTTGGCTTGTACCAGGTAAAATGGCAAGCAGTGTATTAAACAACTCTGCTGACTCTTCTTTTGTGTAAGCTGTTTCCCATAAGGAAGAATCGATGGTTGGAAATGTCTCTGCAAGTTTATTGTAATACTCCTTGTTAGACATTTCTTTTGTGGGAGTAGCCAGTGCTTCTAAACGCTGTTTAAATGTCAGATCTTTATATGATACTTGCTTTCCTTCCTTATCAACTAAAACTGCTACATCTAGAGTTTGCTTTAGTTGTTCAAGAGCATCTACTTTCTCGTCGTAAGGAGCAGCTTGTACCTTTAGATTTGTTTGTTCCTGACCTAGTGCTTGTTGCGAAGCATCCATTAAAAGTGAATATTCACTTCTGTTTATATTCTGCAAAGCACTTAGAAGAGCTTCAGCCTCACTTTCCTCTGTCGCTCCAAATATGTCGTCTGTGACAGAAAGCTTTGCTTTGGTGGTTCGAGGCGATTTTATACTTACAATGTCAGGGAAGAAATCTTCTGCGTATTCATAGGTGGTTAGTGTTGTTCCAGGTACATTGAATCCATTTGCTTGCAGTGGTTCTCCACCTTCTATTGTATTAACAGCAGTATCTTCTTCAAGAGGCCCAGTCTTTACCAAATGCTCTATCGCTGTATTAATCCTTACAGCCTCTCCTGAAGGTAATTCTTTTTCCTTTCTCAGCTTGTCTAAAGCTTTATACTGCAAAATACTACGAGCAACGACCGCTGAATCACTTGAGGTATTAGAGATTGCTTCAAGTTCTTCATATGTTTGAGTAGGAATAAAGCCTGCTTTATAGCCAGAGTCTATTTTGCTTTCTACTAGAGCATATTCTTCTTCAGGCAGCTTATTACTCAATATATTCAGAGCTTGAGCTATCTGATCAACTTGTTCTGGTCTAGACAGTTCTGAGTCAAAGAGGGCTGATGTACCATACGTTTCAATGTCTTGTACTGCTTGCTGTATCTCGTCTTCTGTTGAATTATTACTTAACCTTAAGGTTGGCCCTGAAAGTAGACTCAAACTAGTTAGGTCAAAGTCATAAAGATTTTGGCTGTCGTCTAAAGATTTAGAAGCAGCATATTCACGAATAGCTTTTATCTGCTCTTGTGTGGTCTTCGTTGGATCGTATGTTATCTCACCTGTTCTTCTATAAGCGTCAGTAACCACATCTATGCCTAAGAGAATCGGACCTGCCTCAGATTCGATTGTTTTTAATCTTAGTAAAGCTTCTTTTGTTGCTTTCTCATCTTGGGAAAGATTATCATATTCAAGTCTAGTAGATTTCTCGTATTCTGCCTTTAAACTAGCAAGATTTTCTTTTGTTCGAGCAGCTATATACTTTTCGAACAGACCATACATTTGTTCTGGATCTATTTGTCTTTTTCCCGAAGATGTTTTCTCATCTGTCGGTTCTGCTAACAAGGCTTGGTTTTCTGGCTCCGTTAAAAAGATTTGAAACCTTTCTCTTGAATCTTCTGCGGTAAGTAACGATTTATTAATAATTCCTTCATAATCCAAACCATCTGACTCATCGCCTTCATCTCCAGTAAAGCCGCTAAGACCTCGATACAGTTCAGATGCGGGAACTCCAACTGTCCTCTTAATTTCGACAGTTTCAAGTGCGGATTTAAATTCCTTGGCAAGTTCTTCTTTCTTTTCTTGATCTAGATTTATTATCTCTGGATCCAAATAAAAGTTGACCAGAGGCTGGTCTGCGCTTTTATGTTTGTTTACAAGATTACTAATATTTGGAGTTGACATGCCTCATCCTAGTTCTAAACGATTGAATCATTCAGAACTAGTATAACCAATCCCTGGTCATCTTCATCTTCTAAAATCTCCAAGGGCTCATGTCGTATATTTTCAACCATCTGATTGTAGGCATGCCCAGCTTTATCGCCATGTAGGGGACTCATCTCCAATTCAGAGTGCAGAGGAATGCTCGCAAGGTCAGCTCGCTCAGGAATAAAAAGCACCCCCGTTTGTAACACTTCGATGCTTCCATCAGCAATCGGGTCACCAGTGTGGTACTTTTCACTGTGTTCAAGCTCTTTGTCATATATGTGTGCGCACAGGCCCATATCCGTGTCGTGAACGTCTTCTACCATGAAACGGTCTGTAATGTACTTGCGATAGTACTTGCCCTGTTCTAGGGCATGCATACCGTCTACAATAATCTCATCGTCTTCTTCTATTTCGTAGTTCATTCTGCACCTTGCTTTGACATTTTTTCCATCTCATTAACAATATACATAAGGTCTTCGTCAGATTGACCTTTTAAGAACTCACCATATGCAGGAGAGCTTAATGAAGTGGAACCTTCGTCAGCTATTTGTGCTTGTCTTCTACCAAGCTGCAAGTTTGCAAATGTCTTATTTTTATCAAAATTGCTTTCTCTCAAAGGCTTTAACAACTCTATAGCAACTCGTGGTTGTTCCGCTATTAATGCTTCTATTCTAGATTTTTGTGGTCTATTTAATGGATCGTCATAGCCAGATAAACTTTGTGCAAAATACATATCATCACCAATCTCACCAATCTCATCACCAATCTCAGAAGACAACTCCATCCTTAATGGTTCGTCAATCCTACCAACAACCCCCCGTGGTCTATAAACAGTTTCAGTAACGGTTGGCCCTTCTACGACACGCTTATCAAGTTCTTCTTGCGCCATAGAGGGTTGTTTTCCACGAAATTCAGGATCAGATCTAAAAGCCAAGTATTCTTGTTGTCCAGTTTCGGGGTCGCGTTCAAACTCAAATCTCGACTCTAGTTCAAGACCAGAGTCAAAAGGAACGGTATAGTCTTCTTTCGAACTTTCCTCAACAGCAGCAGCAAGAGCATCGACCGCGCCTTGTTGGCGACTCATCTGAATGAATGGATTATCGAGCATGTAGTTTCGGCTGAACCCACTGAAGACATCTCCACCACCCGCTTCTAACTCAACTAACTGTTGTTCATACTTCGCAAGCTTTGTTTTGTAAGAGGCTATTGCTGCGTCGATATTTGCTGTGCTGGCTGCTCTTTGTTCGGGACTGCCACCAGCCATCTTTTGACCAAACGCAACTGACTTTTCTGACATGCCTAAAGCACCGGGAATACCTCTTGTGGCTGTTCCTGCATATTTTGCTATAAACAATTCTCCGGTTTGATTTGGGGCGCTTGTTCTTATTCCAGCCTCATTAAGATCTATACTAAGACCAGCATCGTTTATAGCCGCTGCCAAAGCTTCTTGTTGTATAGGTGATGTCATATTAGAACTTGCAATTTCGTTTTTTATATCTTCGGCTGAACCACCCTCACCAATCGCTTTTGTAATGACAGATTTAGCTTTGTTCAAATCAGTTTCAGATTGTATTCCCCTCTCTGTTTCAGCCACGGCTATGTCTTTATATCCTTGAGCCTCAATCCGTCCAAACCCAGCATACAGTCTAGCATATGCAAGTGCATCCCCTGTATTGCCAGTCGAAGCTTTCGCTTTGGCCTTTTCAAGCTCTAAGATATTTTTGTTCAGCAATGTTATCTGATCTTGCAGAAAACCGGGATCACTTCTCGATAAAGCCATCTCCATCAACTGCTTGTTCATGGCACTTCTTTCTTTTACAAAGCCCTGTAGGTATTGGCTAAATATGGAACCACCTTGAAAGGATACGGTGGGGTCAAAGTATGGTTGTATCATTTTACTACTCCATTTTTTTCTTGTAGAGATCTAACTAGATCTCGTTCATCTTTTGACAAAAACTGTCGAAAGTATATGCGTTCTGCTTCTGTAAACTGTCCAATACTTTTGCTACCCAATGTTGCTAACATGTTGTTCTTTGTATCTTGTTCGTCGGTTTGACTCAAACGTTGAGAAATAATCGCATTCTGCTCAGGCGTTATATCACCTCTGTTGCCTTCTGTACTTGCTTCTTGACGCGTTACAGGCTCACCAGTCAACCCAACGGCTTCTCGCTGGGTCTGCTGACCTTGTATATATCTATCTGCCACGCCAGGTTGTGATCGTTGTTGTGTATATTGTTCAACCAATCCATCAGTAGCAGCACTTGTGAGTCCATATTTCTTTCCTATTTGTCTGACCTCTCGTTCGCTTATCCCAAAAGACGATGCTCTTGACAAGTCTTTAGACATCTCGACAGCCTGAGATACATTGCCCCCAGTTGCTTCAGTGAGAGATTGAGGATCAATCTGCTCCATCCCCTTACCAGCCCTCGAAAGGCCAGCAAGATATGCAATGTCCATGCCAGTCTTCTGTAGGTTCGCAATCGCTTGCTGCTGGCGTTGACCCCTATAAGCCGTCAAAGACTCCATCTTCTTCAACTCTTGATCTGCACGCTGCATATCTGCCGCTGCAATACTGGCTCCGGCTTGCCTCGCTTGGTCAGCAATCAGTCTTTGTCGCTCACGCTCTGCTCTTACTTGACCCGCTGCCGATGTCACAACTCCAGTTGAAGCACGCTCTTGCTCTCCAGCCCTTTGAACATCTCGTGCCATGGTGCGAACAGGATTCATCATCTGACGTTCCATCTCACCACGCTCACCTTGTGTGAGTCCGAGCTGTCCTCTCGCTTGCTTTCGCTGTAGACGCTCAAGTTCTCCTGCTGCATATCGATCCTGCACATTACCAAGTGTCCCTGGTGCAATAGCCTGACCAACTTGAACTGCTGCGCCTAAGCCACCAATCAATGCTGCTGGCCCTAAGTTGCGCTGCAAGTCCCTCCGCTGGGAAAACTTGTCGAAGTCTTGCAGAGCCGCTCTGTCTTGTGAGGTTAGCTCTGTGGCTGCTGTGGCTGCTGTGGCTGCTGTTTGTGGTGTAGCTGCTGTGGCTGCTGGAGCCAATAATGTTTGGCCTGGTTGACTGTCACGATACGCGATAAGTTGCTTTCTGGCAGCTTCTATTGCATTAGAATTTGTTATTTCTTCAGGATCTCCATCTCCAGTACCTTTTTTATATCTAAATTTGCCTGTATCAGGGTCGTATGTAAATACATTATTTTCATTCGTTGAGTCTTTAAAATATATTTCAGCCATGATTAAGCTCCGTATGTGTTTGACATAAAACGGTCATACGTAGAGGGGTTTCCAGCAGACCCAAGAAATACTTCATCTTCGGGCTGGAACATATACTGTTGTCGTTTTCTGTCTTTTAATTCTTGTCGAGCACCCGCTGATCGATTCAGCGCAGTTTGATCTGCTCGTTGTGCCTTTTGCTCTGCGGCTATTTGCTTCTCAAGAGTTTTCTCTTTCTTCGCCTGACGAGATGCTGTGATGCCACCAACCAAACTACCTGCAAGCAATCCAATGCCAGCACCAAGTAAAGCCCCAGCAGGGCCAGCTGCCATGCCAATCTTTGCACCCAAAGTTGAACCCGATTTCACTCCAATAGTAGCAGCCAGAGTTGCACCAGTAAGAGCACCACCAAGTCCTGTGCTGGCTGCACTTGAGGTTACACCTTGTTTGTCTTCTTTACCAAGTTTTATATCACTGTAAGCCATGCTTCCCTCATAGATAATATAGTTCAATATTTAATGTTCTGTGTCGTATAACTGTGTGCTGAAAATTAGCTGCAGCGCCTGGCTGCGATGGTAAAATTCTAACACTGATGTTGTGTAACCCTCTAGACAATCCTACCAACGAAACCATGCTTACATTTTGTCCAGCCATTTGATCTTCTGCGTCACACTCGCAGTAAACCTTGCGCCTTGTTGCTTCTAATTCTGTTCCATCTACAAATAATGCAAATATAGCAGTATCAACAACAAGCAAGTTTGTGTTTGCACTTAGAGTAGAGCCGGATACTGAGTTCTCATTTTCTGAATAAAAGCTTGCTCGAATACACGCTTGTACTGTTTCACTTGGAAACCCATCTGGTATTGCAACATGTATTGTAGCGCTTAAACCAGGTAAAGGAATAAATGAGTTTGTTACATTGTAATTATAAAAAAGACTATTGGTTGCTCCACCTTCTTTTCTATAATGCACATCGGAGCTTACCATCTCAACTCTTGGTGCAGGACTACCATAAAACGCAGGGTCAACAACAATAGAACTTGATACCCATTTATCATTGGGCAAATCAGCACTCGTTATGTCACCATTAATAAATGTTTCTAAATCAACGACACGACTATTTATATCTGCTGCCGTGATTGTTGCTCCATTCGTAAATGTTGTAAATGTGTTTGGTAATGGCATTATCTTTTGTACGTCCTACCCATTAATGTCATGTCTGTTATGCGTAACGTATATGTACTACTCGATGGGTTTTGAGAGTGTGGATAGTTCATGTCACGAATACCTAAATAAAAATACACTCCTGATGAAGATGTCGAAGAATATGCATTAGCAATCGTACACGAGCCAGCCACTCGAATGTTTCCTCTTCCACGATTGCTGGAGTAGCGCCTTCTTGTTCCTTCAACAAGAGTAAGATTTGTACCGTTTGGATTATCCCCATGATAAATCTCAAAGTACAAATCAGGATACCTATTTGAACTTAATGTTGTGCCACCATTCGTTGTTACAACCCGAAAAGCAAAGCTGCACTCTATTAAAATGACACCGATTCTTGGATCAAAAGAGCCAATATATCTATGACTACCTGAAAACCAATCCAACATGTTTGTAGTTGGAACACCTGAAGTAAAACCATCCCACTGACGAAATGAACCACTTAAAGCTGATATGTTTTCAGTTACAGATTCTTGTGCAAAGTTGCGAACTTCTAAACCACGCAACTTGAAATTATCTTCACCTATATTACCAGGTAGTTGTTGTAGATTGGTAATAGTCTGATTTGGGTTGGCCACTGTAATAAGGTCGCCATACTCATTGGTCTTTATATTTACAATACTCATCTTCTTTTATATACCATGGTCAAAGATGTCGTTGTTACTGTGTAAGTAAAGCCTAGCCCAATACCTGTACTTGCTTCGTCTACCTCTGCCCTCATAGATATTTTAACACTACACCTACCAGCCACGACAGGGAATGTGCCAATACCATAAAAGCTGTTCGTTTGGTAATTTGTAGAAAGCCTACGTGCATCACAAATCCGTACACCATTTACGCTACACATCGCAAAGATCAAATCTTTCTTTGGAAGTGAAGAAGCGTAATCAGGATAATTGGCATCTAGATTATATGTTCCACCCATGTGTACAACCAAAACACCATCTTCTTCAAGATCTAAGTTTTTTATATGTACATCATTTATTGACATATCATCAAAGGCTCTAGAGTTTAGAAGTGTGCTCTGAAATACTGTATTGAAGGTATTGTTCTTTATATGCTTTGCTTCAATCACTCTCTCTGGCAAATTGTCTCTGTCCAACTTGCCGTTTAACTCACCTGTTAAGCTGTTTATGTTTTCGTTCCAATCATGAGGATCAATTGCTTCACCATCTACGACTGTACGTTCTCTGTATCTAAAGCTCATCTTGTTTCAATCCCCCCCATCTTATCTGTCAAGTTCATGACAGTTCGACGCGAACCAACTCTTGCTTCAAGTTGGAACTCAAGTAATTCAATCCTACCACTTGTCGGAGTAAACTTTATTCTTACTTCATTCACTGGTCCTTTATGCATCGTGTTTATATCAAACCGAGCATAGACTGGACGATGTTGTGCGTATTTTCCACCACCCCCCCAAGTGTTTGTTCCATATACTGAAATATTTAAATCTTCCAATGGGCGCTTTTGCTTTGATGTCTTGTTTGTTTCATACGCTTGTGTAAGTTCTCTGTTCGTTGTGAAGTTCATTTCAATGTCATTATTGCCGTACCCAATGATTTGACTTTGTACTCGAACAGGTATGAAGTTGTCAAACACATTACCAAATGGGATGTTTACTGTTTCATATTGAGTCTGAAAGCTGTAATACTCACCCTTTGAAATAAAGCCTCGGCTGTATACAAATAAACCTTTTGGGCCTAGACTGCTGTCGCAGTATGCTCCAGCAAAATATAAATACCCTCTGTGGTCTTCGGTTTCAGTCATAGCCTTTATTGGCATGTCATCCATATATGAAAACGCACCGATTTCATAATGAAATTTAATTACACGAGTTGCAATCTGCTGACCTTTAATGGGCACACATAACCAGTATTCTCGGTCCTTATGGTAGATTAATGATCTACAGTTTTCTATCGCTGCAAAATTAATCTCTCTTATGAGTTCCCTAATGGGAGTGCTTAACTTTACAATCGATGTTCTGGTTAAGCTGTCTTCAAGGGTTCCTTCCAAAACAAAAAGACCTTCTCTGGCTAAGAAGACAAGGCCAAGACCGGGAACAAAACGCACACTGTTTGCAGCGACGCAACCAATGTCTTTAGACAATGGCTGAGCAAATATCCCATCTGTAGAGTCGCCTTTGATTAAATAGATGCCTCGGTCCTTGAATACAACAAGAGCATTATTGAAACCATACATGGCTGTTATTTTACTGCCGCTTGTGTCTGATAAATCAAGCACATTATCTGGAGGAAACACTTCTGGGAAGTTAGCTCTGCTGTATTGCAAGGTATTATTATTGTTGCCAGCAACAAAGCTGCGTCCCTTAAATAAAGCAATCAAGGTTCCTTGTGGTGGTACTGGACCAAAATCAAGTTCATCAACAAGGGTGCCTAAAGCCTGGTCAGGTTTGCCATCCAAAATTATGCTGGTGACATTGTCTTGTATTTGAGAGTGAAAGAAATACTCGCTTCCAAATACTTTTGTTCTTAAATCTCCAGTAGAATCTTTAATGTTTTGTGTTCTGTAAATGTTTCTAGCAACTGTACCGCTTGGTCCTTCTGGAATCTCAACTGTTATTAATGATCTAACTTGCTTTGAATTTGTTCTGGATGCTGTCATCTTTATTTGAATCGGTGGAGACAAAGGACTCTCTTGACCACGATCATTAATAAATGACACTCTGTATCTATACATAGATTCAACATCTACATGTACTGTAGAACCACCATTATCAACAGTCGTAAAACTTGGATACCCTAAACCCATCAATGATGATTGAGCAATATAGCCTAAGTCATTTTGATTTTGAAAACGAACTTCTGCTGAATCGGGGCCACTGTTAAAGCCCATAGGACTAGCTTTCCTTCCATCAAACACAATCGGTTCGTTGAATCCATTCACCATATATAACCGAGCACCAAATGTACAGAACTGTGTTCCTTCCCATGGAGTCTCCACTGTCTTCCTTGGGAAATTTGTGCCATTTATGGGCTGTCCATTTATGTAGTACACATCGGTCCATGGAGCCAAAGGAGCACGAGATCCATTAAAATATCTCAATCGACCTTTGTCTGTTTCATATACCAGCCACTGTAAGCCGCCATTGTGCTGGGCAAACCAATGCAAACTAATCGGACAATTATTATCTTCATTGTATGCATTTGTTGGAGCTTGTAAACCATTCGTATAGGGAGACTCTGCCGTTCCGCTTGTGTAAGTTGAAAGCTCATTTGTCTGCACAATATTGTCGCCTACTTGCGATTCTGTTATTGTTTCTTGTGGTGTAAAGCTTGGATCTCTAACTGCGTTTTCCCAATCCACTGGCGTGTAATCACGAACTATATGAGAATAACCACCAGCTTGCATCCAAGAGTCTTGATCTGACCATGTCATGTCAATAATCTTGATGGCATGATTTGGACGCGCTCTCCAGCGTTGATCAATGCCACGTAATGGGGATACGCCTAGCTTTGAACTTTTAACAGTCATTAGTTAATACTCGGTGGGCCATAGATGTTTCGGAAGCGTCGAGATGTATCCCAACGCATGAATTTCTTCTTTACATCATCACGAGCCAAATACCTACGCCTCAGTTGCTCTAGAATGATGTTTCCTCGCCTTTCAAACAGTTGAGCCTGTACTGTGTCCTGCATCTGCAAAAACATGTCCTGCAATACAAAATGAACGACTAGCATATGATACTGTCTTGGTATCTGGGGTGCATCATTGTCTGCAACCAAATCCTTGGGACGGAAATGATACCGTATCTTTATCTTGCGGTCTGTGTCTGGACGAAACCAAAAGCGTACATATTGTGCCGGACCAGCATCTTGCCAACGCTGTAATTCATTCTGGCTTAGATACCTAAACTGATTGTTGAATGGGTATCCGCTAAACACTGCATTCGGCTGAACACTCGTATCTGTCTTAGAGACTACCGTTGATGTCAATGCATCGATCAGTATCCACTTGGAATCAATGGTCACATCTCGACGATATAACATCTTGATCGACCCCGAATCTCTTTGAGTCGGATATGCATCAAACCAACCTGTGTTGTCTATGTTGCTGACAGTTACTGTGTTGTCTGTCGTTGCAAGCACAACTTGCACCTTCATGCTCGGTGGGCTCTCTCTGCCCTCTCTCCATATGGTGTACTTGTACTCATAGGTATGCCCACCCACAAGGTCACCTGCTCCTGCTGACGATACTGCTGTCGGAGTGTTCAGTGGAGGTTCGTCTAAAATAAAATCATCATCGATCACTGTACTTGGATCACCCTTGTTGTCTCGATCCAGGTATGCAAACTCTTCGCGTCGTCTGTCTATGTATAACAAACGACCTCTGTCTGCTTCGCGATCAGTAAAGCCCAACACCTCTATGGTGTCCTGTGGCATCCGATAACGATCAAATTGTATTGTAAAATCTTTAAGTGTTGCACTCGCTGTCAACTCTGCGGCCCCATCAAGAGGCTCTACAAACATTGTCACATCATTTGCAACGCCAACAATCCGGTATTCATCTTCACCAACGATAAACAACATGCCTTGCATCTCATAGGTAAAGACTAAATCAGTACCACTTTGGGTCGTTATCTTCCGCTTGTTGGTTCCATCTACCGTCACCTTTACATCATTTGTGGCGGCATCATAAGTCGCTGTTGTCGCAACGATGTCCTTGCGTAGCTGTAACGAAAACTCTTTCTGTAAAAATAACCAATGAGCAGAATCACAAATCTCTTGGTAACGCTCGTTTATACGACGAACGACACTGTCTCGATACTGCTGTAGGTCAGGGAAATAATCCATCTGATCAAATATGCGTTGTCGTATCTCTGATACATTCATGAAAACTCCAAAACAAAATAGGGGGCGGTTTTGCCGCCCCCTCCATTAGATCACTATGATTTAATCTTTACAGATTACAAGGATTAATAAGATAAACCTTGGTATCTGCTGTCGCAGTTCCTGAACCATCTGCCAAACAAATTCCAAAAGGAAGATCAACATCACTGTTGGCATACGTTTCACAAATACCATCTGCCGATGAAGCCACGACAAGCTCACCAGGAGCAGTTGCACCAGCATTGGTTGCAATAGCAAAGTCACAACGCCCTTCAATCTGAATGTCACACATCTTCCATGCTTTATTGGTAATATCATCAGCCGACATAGTTACTGCTTCAGCAGCGATACCAACAACTTGTCGGTTTGTTGATTCACCAGAGTTAGCAAGGCGAACTAAATTACCATAGCCATAATCTGTAGAGTCAGTACCATCAAGTGCAGCATTTATATCAAAAGCAACACAGTTACCTTTAGCAACGGTTTCCGTAACAAACAAACGAATAAACTTTGCGCCTTCGTTTCTGTTTGCAACTTCACCACCAGAACCATCTTTACGAGTTCCTATTCCATCAACTTTATATACAGTCATTATAATTCTCCTATATCAATTAAAATGATTCGCCATTGACGAGTAATGCAGAAGAACCCCAAGATTGTACCCAAAGCTGACCACGAACCATAATCTCAGCAACACGTACATTGTACCCATTACCAACATTCTCGAAGTCAGACATGCTGAAGTAACCATCACGGATCACTTTTGACCACATGAAGTAAATAGCATTCAAGTCAAGAAGATAGAATGATGCTTTTGCAGCGCCAGCGTCAGGCATGTGAGTAGACACATGTGCTGGTACACCACTAATCATCAGATTCATTCCAGTTCCGTCAAGTCGATCGTCACCACCAGAAACCATGTAACGCTCATTCGCTTGAATGGTGCGCTTGTAGTTTTCAAGAGCAAGTTCAGATGAGATGACTGTCAAACCAGCAAGATCATCAGTAGCACGAGCTTTTGCTTTGATAATTGTTCGGTACAAGCCAGTCAAACCTGAGGTATTGAATGAGTTGTTAATATCAAAGAACTGATTCTGTGCACCAGGAAGAGCAGAGAAAGTCGCCTTACTAAACCCACCAGTAACATTGGTTTGTGTACCAGGGGCGCGATGCTCAAGCATACCATCAGCATAATCAATACCATTGATACTCAAGAAATCCTCAAACTGAGGCTCGCCACCTTTGATCATCTGACGCTCGAAAGCACGCTTGGCTGCACTCATTGTCGCTTTTGCACGACGAGCAGCAAGCTCGATTGTCTGAAGATCACCACCATTCAAGTCTTCTTCAACTGCACTGATACCAATAGGGAAGCTAACTTCCGCTGGTGTCAATACGAGAGGAGTAAGTACCCCTGAAAAGGTGAGGTTCATTTGTTCATAACCAGTTCGCTTTCGGGTCGGTGATGAGTGATCACCTGTTTGAAAAGATCCGATCCATTTATGTCCGCTGCCTTTACTTGGCTGGCCTTCACCATGAACTCGTGCATGCTCAGCCAAAAATGGCGTTACGACATGACGAAGATCACGCGCTTCACGCGCAGCCTCGATAGAGGTAGCAGACAGTAGTTCATTATCAACGGTCAACGATGTAGTTGGCATTGCTTCTATCTCCTATTAAAATTAACGACGTCGCTGCTGTTCACGCAGCTTCGCCAAAGCTTTGGGATTGTCCCGTAGGTATTTTATCCTAGCTAGCTGCCCTCTTGCACCATCATATCCTTTTTCTGTCACCCACTTTGGAACAGGATCACCCACATCGGGCTGAGATGATTGGGTGCTGCGCTGTACTCGACGTGCCGATGCCGCTCTAGCTTTACGCTCTTTCTCTGATGAAGCTTGCTGTTCCCGTAGAATCCTATTGCGGTCTGCAAGATTATAAGCATCCTCCAAAGAGATCTGAGCACCTGATGTTTTTCTCTCCTCCATTATCGTTCGCACCTCTGACTTGAACTGCTTCTCTCGCATCTGAGGATGCGCCTCTACAAAGTCTTGGTACGATGCCATCTGCTGCGCTCGCTGAGCAGCATCTGTTATTGGAGCCTGAAATGCCTTCATTGCCTGAGCAACACCACGCTGAATGCGTTGCTGAATACCCTCTTCACTGTATGGGTCAGCAAGCTGGTCATCAGGTACTTCACTATTTTTTATTAACTCTTGTAATTTGGGGTCAAGCAAAACTCGATTGAGATGTGCTCGATTGCGTATTAAATCACGAGCCTTTGTCTTTAAGTCCTGCTCCCTAGTATCTAATGCGGAGATACGCTGCTGCATCTCCTCTTTTTGTGTGTTCAACTCCTGACGCTGTGCGGCCACTAAATGCCTAAACAACCCACGAACATTCGCTGGTAATCGATCAATAGAATCTTCATCGATCGTTTCCATTAACTGTTCGTTCGGTTCTTCAGGTACATCTAGCTTTCGCAACAACCGACGGATTCTATCAGACTGACTCGGCTCTGCTGGCTGTACAGATCCACCCTCTACAACAGGAGAAGCTTCTGCATCATGTGCTTCTGCTTCTACTGCGCTGGGTTGAGCCTCTGCCGCTGGCGTATCAGACGGAACAGAAGGGGCCTCAACTGCTTCGCTTATCTCTGATGTTTCGTTGACTAGTGCAACATCTTGCAACGTGCTATTTTCTGACATGGTATCTCCTACATTTCCTGCATTAATGCTTCGTCGTCTTCGTCTAGGTCTTCTTCGTCCATAGCTACTTGACGCTCTGCTTCATTCATCTCTTCTTCTTCTTCCATCTCTGGTTCAGCACCCTCTTGAAGATCTTCAATCAAGCCACTGTCTTTTTCCATGCGACGGAACTGACCTGCTGCCTTCGTTAATGCTGCATCGCTAACCAACTCTTCAGGCTGCATGACATACTTCTCATACTCTCCTAGCTGATCAACAAAACTCATAATAACAACAAAAGGAACAAATACATCACCAGGTAATGGACCGTCCAAACGTGGACCGTCTGAAACATACTCTACTGGTGGAATACCTGCTTCGACATTTTCTAGGAATGAATTCATGGCATCGGCCAGTCCCTTAATCTTACTGGTACTATATGGCTTATCCGGCATTGGTGCAGCTGCGGCTATCGCCTCAATCTGTGCCATTCGTTGATCATCTTGTGCTGCCATTACATCTTCTGGACCTGGTCCAGCGTCCATTGGCTGTGGGGGCATGCCCTCTGGAGGCATTGGGGTTTCTTGCGGTGGCATTGGTGCCATCCCTCTTTGTTCTTGTGAAAAACTCATATTAAGCTCCTGTATAATTGTGGGTTCCACGGGTTTGTATCTTTCTCTTTGGCTTCCAACCTTCATCTCTTAGTCGACGGTATTCTGAATAACCGGGATGATTTGCTATACGATCTCTCATGTCCTCGACTATCGCATCCTCTGACTCTACTCTCTTTTTGTATTCTGACATTTCATTACTATTATCTATGTCTCCGTCTATAGGAACAACACCCAACTCCTTACACACTTCATCTCTATGTGTGGCAGATGTTATCTCTCTTCCCAACCCACGGTCAAAATATGGAAACTCTGTATCAAAACTTGATGCAAACTTTTGCAACCCAAATGGTTGCACATACTTCTTTGCATATGAGCCATCTCCAAAAACTATGGTGTCTGGAGATTCTCCTGTATTGTAAAAATCTTCAAATGTCATACCCGTCGGATGATCTGTTTCCGTATATATTTGATATGTATAAATTGGCATTCTTATTCTCCTGCACCCTGTATGGATTGAATCAACATATTCACCGCTTCAGCTTGCTGCTCTGGAGGAAGCTGCGCAGCCCTCTCTATCAACTCCAAAGCTTGCGGATTGTCTTTAAAGATTTCTGCAAGCGTTTGCAACGCCTCCATTGGCTCCATCTGCTCTATCTGAGCTATCGCAGCACTCATATCCGCTTGCTGTGGTTGCTGCTCAGCACCAGCATCTACACTCGGCTGTTCTGGTTGCGCTTCAGGACTTGGTTGAGCCTCAGAGCCCTGAGCATTGGAATCTTTTTGCTCTTGCTCTGCCTTTTCTGCGACCTTAGCTTCTATATAGTCATACGAAAGATTCGCGGGAAACTCAAAGCGCTCATGGATCGTTTTCAATAACTCTTCTGCCATCACACCTACCGCACCACCCTTTTGGGATATGTCCATCAACTGCAACATCTTGTCCGATAAAGCCAAGATATTTGATCGCATCTCTTGATTTGCCAATGGCGATCGACCAGCCTCGCTGAACCCAATCTCAAAGTCGCTGTCTATATCATCAGGAGTAATCGCGACAATCTCACCACTTGACATTACCAAACGAATCTCTCGTGCTGTCTGTCGATCTTCCTCTACTTCAGAACGCTCTTCATTGATCACATCCAAAGCGATGTCCAAGATCCGTCGATCATCATCGTCCTTTTCTATTATATCTTCTTTGTGTACATAGCCGGCCTCACCCAGTTCAATGTGCTCTTGCTCTGTCATCGCTTGTACTGAATCACCTGTCTCTTCATTGTACATTGTGTGAGGCTCAAACTTGTCGCCCTCTGCTGCTGTCTCTTCTTCAGATGGAACATCAGAATCATCAAGCTCCACACCCTCTGAATCATAATTTGCATCACCACCCTCTGAATCACCAGGGTCATACAATGCCGCAACATGCGCAGATAAACACAAACGAAGAATCGCTGCCATCCATAAATCTCTCTGCTCTGCATGACGACCAAACTCTGATTGGGTGTGGCCCTCAATCGCTACAATCTCTGATGCCGTCGCTTGAGTTACCTGACCTAACGCTGCCGGAGATATGGTCGTGTTTCTGTCTAAATCAAGCTCTGCTATGCTCATAGCTTGCTGAATGTTCCCAGATACTGGTCCATGACGTATCGGCACAACCACATTCGCCAAGTTACCTGCATACTGCTCGTCTACCTCAATAATCAAACCATCTTCACCAGCTTTCAAATCTGTATAAGCATCTGCATCCAATGCACCCTTAGGGGTTAGATAAACACGCGCATCTCGACGAGCCGCTTGCGACATGTAACTGCGCATTGTGTTCAACTCTCGCTGCTGTGGCATCAACTGATCTGCATAAGCTATCCCACGATATGGATACTCTGGTTCATGCTCAAATATTAACGGGCAAATATGAGGCATCGGATTGCCTCGAGCATCTACCAACGGCAATGGTCCCATAAAAACTGGTCTAATTTCACCTTCGTACCCCTCATCAAGTATATATATTTCCAGCCGACCTTTATACCGCGTTCCGTCAGTATCATAAAAATCATCGACCATATTACAAAACTCAAGAACACGAACGAAAGCTGAGTTATCGCTGTCAGCATTTTCATCCGAATTTCGAATCGAACTGGATCCAGCGAGATAACTTCCCAAAAAATCGTCACGAGAAGTACCCCCAAGATCGTCAGACAAACCGTATTCATCGATCACCTCTTGTCTTGGCTTGAAACTCACATGACCAAAGAATCTTGCGTCATCCCAATCGTGAACATCTGAGTCAAGCACCATTTCCCAATACGGAAAGACTCGCATCCATACACGGTCCAATCCTTCGCCTGCTGGGTCATAACCTACTTTAGCCCCTGCGCCTTTATACAAAAGAGCCTGGCGTGATGCGGCCATTACTCGCTCACGCATTAGAGGTTGGTTGATCCAATCGTTTAATAGCATCTCTGCTTTCTGTGTGTCTCCCTCTGTGTAAGGACTCTTTGATACAATTACCTTGATCCGACGCGGATACAAGTTGCTTAAGTAGCCCGTCAAAGCTGGCTTAATCTTGTTCACTTCGATCTGATCGATGCGCGTCATCTCATATGCGATGTTTAAGTCTTCTTGACCCTCTACATATCGCCAAAACTTTGTAGTATATGCCGCCTTGGCTAAAGCCATGTACGGCTGCTCTGTGTCCATCCGCTCATCATGAGCCCTAAGATGATCCATCACACGATCTGGATTCAATATGTCGTCCGTAAAATCGTATCCTTTAATGTCTTCTCTTTTCATCTTATTGCACTCCTAATTCTGTCTGCGGGATTGCGTCGACCTTGAAATTCTCGACGACTGTATTTCGGTTTACCTTGCCAACCTGGACATGTACGTAATGCCCAAACGGCCAAAACAAATGCATCGGCATGATCATCATGATAACCATCTTGACCCTCAATCCGACCTTTGACTTCTCGTACATGCATCAACTCTTGTATACTCGCATGATCGTTTAATAAAAATGCGTCACCATTTAGTAACTGACGTGCATTACCATACGCCATCTCTTTGTTACCCCTACTTGTCGTCCAGTCTTTACCATGTTGGTCACGCCATATTGGAGTGCCCTCCCGAAGTAAAGCTTTTATGACTATTCGACCTGCACCACCTGTGTTCGCCTCACATAAAACTCTTGCGTTATTGTAGTAACGAGAAAGGTTCGTCAACTCCTCGCAGAATCGATCCTCGCCACCATGCTGAATGCTTAATACTGCACACTGGTTCCCATACTCGTCTAGTACACACGCCACCGCAAAGTCACCACCTGTACACCAACTGGGGTCACAGCCAATCACATAGCTCACACCCATGTCTGGTCGTAGGTATACACGCAACTCTGAACGCAACTCGTTCGGTAAATCATGCAATCGATCGTTTAAATAATCACTGTCAAACCAACAACCCTCTAATACAATGAACCCATCCTCTACAGTCAAGGGAAACTCTCGACGAAATCTACGCTCACCCATACCCTCTACACCATGAATCATCTCATGCCGCCAGTACAACTGACTCATGTCTAACTCGTATAGCTGCTTCAACTGCCACTCTTCTTCGTCAGGCTCCCAACTGCTGGGTGGGTCTAACCGATAAGTTGAATGATCACTCCAACGTGAGAAAATAAACTTGGTGCTCTCGTCACCATTACGCTCAGCTTCCATCGCATTCAATACACGCTCATGATAAAAGTTCCCGGGGCCATTGGGCGTGCTTACTATGATTATCTTGGTGTCTGGACCCTCGTGCAAAGTCGATCTAAGACCAGCCCATACATCCTCTGGATGAGTCCAAAAGGCCAACTCCTCTGCAATCATACGCTGGTATGTCCAACCACGACCATGAGCATTACCCCTCGCTGTCATGTGATCGATCAACGCACCACTGCGCTCACTAATCAGAGTCTTGTCATTCTGATTAATCTTGAATGGGTTGGCCGACTTCAGTGCCGCTGGTAAAAAATTGTAGTATGTCGTGAACTTCTTAAATATTGACTTGGTCGTCTTATTGTGGTCAGCAGCAACTATTGTTCGTAATGGCTTCGTTGCTGCATATGTCTCCCAAAATGTATCCGCACAGTTCGCTGTCGTTATGCCTATCTGACGAGGCTTCAATACAACAACTGAACGAGTACTCGAGTCCATTAAAGCCTGAATCAATGCACGCTGTTCTGAAAAAGGGCGACTAAAAGATGCGACATTCGCTGTCGCATCCTCAAATCTTAAACGACTGATGAACCGTCGCCTATCTCCTAAAACTGCGCTTAAAGCTCCGGCATCCATCCGTTTTCATCCTCACTGCCTTCACTGAACCACTCTTCTAAAGTGCTGTCTGAATGCTGGTTGAGTTGAGCGTTTTGAACCATCTGTATCACCAGTTTGGCTGCACCCAAATCACCCTCGATCAAACCACTCATCAAAGCTCGGTTGGCTTCGAACTCTAAAGCTCGCAAATCACTTATCGTTGTGCCGGCATGCTCTGGAAATAACTCCACCCACCAATCCTGAAAACCATCCTCTCGTTCCCAAGAGTTCCAAACCTTTGGCGTTAATTTAGGTATTCGACGACACCACTCCCCAACTAGCCGATAACCCTGATCATATAATGACCGTGCTACCGTGCGTACCTCTTTCTGTATGTCGTTCGGTTCGAACATATTATATATCCTCTCTCTTTACAGATGGTATTCCATGCTCATTTAATACACCATTCTGTGCCGCTTTGCGAGCCTTTTGAATGATCTGAGCGTCCGTCATTCGGGTTGCCGATGGACGACGTTTGTTCTTCTGAATCAAACGTCGTCTGTACTTGGCATACCTTAGTAACTGTTCTGGACTCATTTCTTACGCCTACGAGTAGTCTTGGGCTTTGATCCAGACTCTTCTGCAACTGGTGCTGACACTGACTCTTGGTTTAACCGACCCGATTGAAGCTCCGCTAGCAAACCAGCCATTATCTCACTGTTCTGACGCATCTGATCTCGCATCAACTCTAACTCGGCAGCTTGTTGCTGAATCTGTTGATCCTGTGCATCCATCTTTTCCTTTACATCTGCTGATGGCGCTGCCTCCGTTGGCATCGGACCATGACGCAACATCTCTTTGATTATCTCTGGGTCAAATGCATTGTCCTGACGCTTGCGAGGACGACCCATCTCATAAATCAAATCCCTCTCTCCTACCGTGTCTACTAGCTGTAAACCAATAACAAGTACCTGACGAGGCTCGATTGACTCATGTATCTGTGGCGTGCCATCTTGATTCTGACCAACTGCACGACGACGCTTCAACTCGTTCGTTTCCATCTTTGACTCGAAGTCAAACAGTTCCCACTTACCATTCGGCTGTACCGCTGTATAACTGTCCACCAACCACTCAATCATTGACTCAATCATGAATACCCATTGGGGTGTGTCAACATAACCCAAAACATTTGCTATATCGACTGTCCATATGTAAGAATATTTGCGATTGTTTGATACATCAGAATCTTCTGTCTTCAAATTCAGCAGCACTTTGCCTAACAAATCCTTCAGATAACTGAGATCTAAAATCTTTTGCTGCTCTTGTGTTGCATGACCCTCTGCTGGAGGCTGGGCGTTTATATAACCCTGTCGTGACTTCCTAAAATCTTTGATAATACTCATTTTTTTATCTCCTGTAATAATTTGCGCTGCTGTTCTACTAATACCGAAACTCGACGCTGACTTTCTAGTATATCTTGTTTCTCTTTGTCTAAATCTGATAACTCTGCCTTAGATGCCTGCAAAGATAACTCCTCTTCATACGCTGTCTGACGTACCTCTCGATCTAATGACTGTCGATGACGCTCTACCTTAACCTCTACAACACGTTCTCGATGAGACTTGTTCTGTAGGCTACGAGAAAGCTTGATGCGCTCAAGCTCACCATCTCGTATCAACTCTCCCAATGATGCGTTGGTAAGTTTATGAAAATCGGCCCAAGCTATCAATACATGAATCGGAGGAATCAATCTACGAAGTCCCGGTTCATACCAACGCAAAGCTAATCGGTAACCCATACGACCTATATCCGCTGCCTGACGAGGAGTTTCAAATTCTGCAAGAATCTCTTTCAATAACATGTTGACAAATTTACTATGCTTTGTTTATAAAATCAACTTATTTATTTGACGGTGCGATAGTATAAAGCTATATACGATAGACATCCCGACTGGCGGGACTCAC
>UEXM01001228.1_pt1 | contig 22608 bp, 33 predicted proteins | sample 1796661 | NCBI WGS metagenome assembly UEXM01 (sample SAMEA4772469, study PRJEB27181) | metagenome | reverse complement strand
GGATATATCAATGAATATTATTAAAACAATGGTACTAGGATTTGCACTCATGCTTGGCATGGCTGTTAGTGCTGGTGCAGCAGACAAAGTAAAGGTTGGATTTGTATATGTGGGTCCAATTGGTGACCATGGCTGGACATATCGTCATGACATTGGTCGTCAACAAGTAGAAGAAGCATACGGAGACAAAGTTGAAACAATCTACGCCGAAAGCGTATCATATGGTCCTGATTCAGAACGTGTGATTCGTCAGATGGCAAAAGCAGGTGCTGACATCATCTTTGCTACAAGTTTTGGTTACATGGAACCAATGCTAAAAGTTGCAAAAGACTTTCCAGATGTAAAGTTTGAACATGCAACAGGTTACAAACGTGCAGACAACATGAGTACATATGGCTTGCGCTTGTACCAAGCACGACATGTGCAGGGTGTTATTGCAGGACTAATGACAAAGACAAATAAAATTTGTTACGTTGGTGCATATCCTATTCCGGAAGTTATCCGTGAAATTAACACCTACTACATGGGTGCAAAGAGTGTTAATCCAAAAGTTGATATTGATGTCATTTGGGTTAACACTTGGTATGATCCTAGTAAAGAAGCAGATGCTGCCAACGTGATGATGGCCGAAGGTTGTGACATGATGGCACAGCATACTGATAGTCCTGCACCACTACAGGCTGCTGAACTAAAAGGCAAGTTAGGTTTTGGTCAAGCAAGTGATCAAATCAAGTTTGCTCCTAAAGCACAACTCACAGCAACCATTGACAACTGGGGTCCTTACTACATTAAGAAAGTAGGACAGGTAATTGATGGTAACTGGCAAGTTGAAGACTACTTTGGTCATATGAATGAAGATGCTGTACAGATGGCACCATTTACAAATATGCCAGCAGATGTAGAAGCAAAAGCACAAGCAATTAAAGATGCTATCTCAAACGGCGAGTATTTTGCATTTACAGGTCCTATCAAAGACAACACTGGTAAACTGCAACTTGCAGATGGCGTTGTTGCAGATGATGCACACCTTAACTCAATGATGTATTATGTTGAGGGTATTGATGCAACGGTGCCTAAGTAATGATTCCAGTTATTGATTTCACTAGTGAATCAGTATTGGACGAGATTCGCGAAGCCTACACCTCAGTAGGCTTCGCTGTCTTTACTAATACACTCACAGCCATAGATCAACATACAATGTATCGTTGGTTTGATGATATGAAGGGATTCTTTGAATTAGACATAGAAACTAAAAAACAATATTCATATCAAGCAGAAAATAATTTGGGTTATAGTATAATGGGTGCAGAAAATGTAGACCCAACTGCGCCTAAGGATATGAAAGAAAGTTTTAATTATAACAACACTCGAATGCCAGAGGAACTTTGGCCTCGAGAAGTAGATGGATTCAAAGAGAATGGTTTAGAAACTATCCGAATTGCAGATGATTTAACTCTACGCATACTTGCTAAGTTTGATACTATCCTAGACTGCGGAACTACACTGGTAGATGCGCATCAGAATCCATATAATACAACACGAGTAATTCACTACCCTGCATATACCGGTCAACTAGAAGACAAGCAAATGCGTATTGGTGAACACAGCGACTACGGCACCATAACATTACTGTGGCAGATCAATGATGTGCCAGGGCTCCAAGTGCAGGATCTAGGAGGTGTTTGGCATCCTGTGCCCTATGCAGAAGATGGTGTCGTAGTTAACATTGGCGACTTGCTACAGCGTTGGACTAATGATTATTTTGTTAGTACAAAGCACAGAGTAGTAAACACACACATTGATCAAACACGCTACAGCATGCCACATTTTGTAGATCCAACACCAGGGACAATTGTAGAAAATTTACGCAACGAACCTGCAAAGTATGAGCCCATTGAGAGTAAAGAGTACTTGATGTGGCGTTTAGCACAGAGTTACTAACATGACATTATTATTTCAAGACGGAGATTTTATTTCACACGCAGGATTGCCACTAGCATGGAAGATCGAGTGTGATGCAATTACAGCAGATGAATGGCGCTGTTTAGCAAAAATGATTATGGACTATCAAACAGAACCATTTAGCAGAGCAGAAGGAATACCACGTGGAGGTGTGCCTCTTGGAGAAGCACTTAATCAATACGCTAGTGGTAATCCCGAAGATCCTGTACTTATTGCAGATGATGTTTATACTACTGGAACAAGTTTTAGAGAATATGTAGCAGAACACTATGCAGATCAACCAGTAATTCAATGGTGTGTTTTTGCTCGCAAGCCTACAAAGGACGGTGTACAAGCATTGTTTACTATGCCATGATAAAACAGTATATTAAGAGTTATAAAGACTTCCCCAAGCAAGGCATAGATTTTAAATGCACAGCAAGTTTGTGTGCAGGCGAAGGATTTAAACTTACAAACAATTTTATGTATGATAACTTACTAAAGTATATGCCTTGTGATAAGATTGTAGGATTGGATGCACGTGGTTTTATATTTGGTGGCGTACTTGCACATCGCACACGCTGTCCACTTGTACTGTGCCGCAAGCAGGGCAAACTACCTGGTGCTACCGTAAGCAACACATTTGAACTTGAATACGGTACTGCTACAATGGAAATACAAAAAGATAGTATCAACAGAGGCGATAGAGTAATCATTATAGACGACTTGATGGCTACTGGCGGTACTATGCAAGCCGCGATTGATATGATATATGAACTTCATGCCACTCCTGTTGCAGTCGCAGTTGCAATGGATCTAAGTTACCTAAATGGTAGCAAACGTATCAAAGAACAAGGAATACCTTTTTATGCAGCAACAGAATACCAATCCTGATCACAACATACCAGGCGAAGAACTCATATATGAACGGGCCGCGGGCCTTGTTTATGCAAGGTATACAAATCCTAAACTGCGTCATATTAAACGTTGGATTATAGGCGGCGATCCTGAGGGCTTTATTCCTGGTACAGGCATGCCTAAGCCTGTAGAATGGTTACATTTTCAACAGTGTACTCCAGACTGGAACATCATGCAACAGTCTGACAAACTACGAGAAATGTATACAGCGTTTCTAATAGAACAAGACAAGTATGTAACATGGGAAAAACTAAATGGGCAATGAATATATCTTTGATGAAGATGACAATAGCATAGAAATTGATCTAAAAAATGTTACTTGGAATGTAGACATGCACGGCTACCCTGTATATGAAGATGTTGTAAAAGTACAAAATGATCTACAAGAAGAACAGTTAAGAAACACACATCCTGAACTACAACAAGCATACGAAGAATATCAAAGACTTTTAGAAAAATATAAATTTTGGGATAAATTCGAATCAAAATAGGTTGACATACTATATATCCGTGTTACATTAATAATGTAGGTAAAGTTCTCGGAGATAGCAATGAATAAAGCATTTACATCCTTATTACTCGCTAGTACTACTACACTTGCCGCTTGTGGCGGTGGAGGTGGCGGTGGTGGCAATGACTATACCCCCATACAAGTAACAAATCTCGGCAGTGTAAATACTGCGGCTATTAGCAATGGATTTGCCGCCGCTATACAAACAGTTAGCCAGGATGGTCTAGTTGATGCTAAAGAGACACTATCTATATTTGAATGGGTTGATGCAAACGCAGATATCAATACTACAGAACTTGCCAAGTACGACGTTACAGTAAATGGTAACACTATGAATCTTCAAGAAGCATGGTATATGCTTAAAGGTTACAAAGCACTTTACTATGATGGTAAAGAAAGTTTTTGGAATGACATGATCACAAATGGCGAATTTGATGATGCAAGCGCAGACTATGTAGAACTAAAAGCAATTGCTGACAACGACGATCCTAGTTATGCACAAGCCATTGGACAAGGTGGCAAAACAGTCGAGGATTTTAAAACTGATAAGGGCGTGATTACACTTGCAAGCACAGTCACAGAAACTATTACTCTTACCAGCGATCCTGTTGTTGGTGATCCAGAGCATGTCAGCACTACATACACAGATGCTAATGTCGATACAGTGCTTGCTGATGGACGCACACAACACGATGTAGTGCGTACAAATACACATACAACCAGAACTCCTAGCACAGTTACAGTGACTACCTATACACTTTATACATACACATACAGTGATGGTAGCACCAAAAACGCAAAAGGTGCAGAGTCTTACGCAAACAATACAACATATACAACTGCGATTACAACAGAAGAAGTAATCATTAGCACAACATATACTGCCGCATCTAGTGACACAGATGAATCTAGTGATACTACAGAGGAAACTCCAGAGACTATAACTGTAGTAAACACTGATGTAAGTTACAGTAACAAAACATGGAGTCATGTAGAAAAAACTTTTGGTGAACCAGTAGTTACTACTGAAGATGTTGTTACAATGGAGGGTACTTACGAGGTAACAACTCGTATCACTACAACTAGCACTCCAGAGTATCATGAACATTTTGACAAGCAAACAAAAACTACAGTGATTACATACAGCGATGATACCACTGAAACAACCACTGAAGAAGTATTAACAAGTCGTGGTAAAGTTGCAAAGGGTAACACTACAACTACTGCAAGCGTAGAAATTGCTCGTGTGCAAACAGATAATGGTGTCATAGGCGAAGATCATGCAGACATGGGAACACGAACTCCTGGTTATGTTGCAGATGCAAGTCACTATCGTACAGATGAGTTTGAATACTTAGGTAGCAAACATCTTAGTGTTAGCAACTTTGATGTCGCATATAGCAGAGGTTGGACAGGTAAAGGTAGTACAGTTGTTATTGCTGACACAGGCGCAAATATTTTACACGAAGATTTAGACGGCAATGTAAAGCACACTAAAGATTTTACAGGAAATGGTATCAACAACAGTGCTACACATGGTACACATGTTGCAGGTATTGCAGGTGCTGAAAAAAACACTATTGGTGGACATGGTGCGGCATTTGATGCAGATCTTGCTATTGCAAAAGTTTCTGGAGGCTCTAGTTATAGTTTTCAAAATGCAACTAAAGCCGCTGAGTGGGGACAAACTATTGGCAGTGTTGCTATTAATGTAAGTGCTGAAGTAAACTATGATAGTGGATTTAGAAATAGTATTGTAAAAGAAGCAGATGGCGTATATTATAGCACACATTGGTACTATGGTGAGAATGGCTACAACGGTTCTGTTGGAGAAGCAAAAAAATGGAAGTCAGCACTAGGCAACGAGCAAGTGCTTGTAAAAGCCGCAGGCAATGCAGGATGGGACTATAGTGCAGGCATGAATCAGATGGCCACTGCTACTGACGCAAATGGTAACCTTATCCTTGATGGACAGATGATCATTGTTGGTAATTGGGACGAGAATAACAAACAGATTAACAGTTCCAGCAACAAAGCAGGCACAGTATGTGCAACAATGCAGAACGGTGTATGTATTGATGCCGCAAAGATTAAAGACTTCTACATTATGGCAAACGGAACTGCTATTACTAGCACTGCAACTAATGGTGGGTACACTACAATGACAGGAACTAGCATGGCGGCGCCTGTTGTCACTGGTAGTATTGCAGTGCTTCATCAGATGTGGCCGCACATGAAAGGCAAACATTTAGTGCAGTTAGTACTTGTCACTGGTAACAAAAATATTGTAGGCTATGATGAGAATGTACACGGACAAGGTTTACTAGACATGGATCGTGCAACACGCCCTGTGGGTGCTACTGGTATTCCTACCTCAGGTCGTACTAACGGTGGTGTTAGTGCAGTAGCAGGTGGAGCAAATGTAGCAGGTGTTGCGGCTAGTGAAATGCAAGCACTTACAAGTGTTATGGTACTTGATAGTTTCGAACGCGACTTTTACATTGACCTTGGTGATATGACACAGGACGTTGATACTCGCACAACCAGCGTTGCAGAGCAAATGGGTGCAGTAAATTACTTTGCAGGTTACATGAACACAGATCAACATGCGGCAGTACCGTTTAGCATAAACGACAATAGCAACATTGAAGTTGGATTTGGTCGCAGTGATGCACAGTATTTAGGTAATAGTTTTAGTGGTACACTTGGTACAACTACAGATAGTAACACAGTCTATGCTAACTACAACTATCGCAACGGCGGCTTTTTTGCACAGGCTGGTGTAGGCTACACTGATGTAAACTTTGATATGACCAATAGTATGATGGTAGATGCAGAAAATGTAATAAGTACCACTGCTACTGCGGGTTACGAGTTTGCACCTACCGAAGGACATACACTAGGCTTTGCAGTAAGTCAACCAGTTACAGTAGAAAGTGCAAAGTTCACTTACAACGTTCCTACTAGTAGAACACTAGCAGGCGATGTAAACACTGAACTGCGCACAGTAGATTTTAAAAACAGCAATCGAGAGATTGACCTCGGCACTTACTACAACTTTGATATTACAAAAACTGGTATCAAACAAGTTGACAGTGCAATTAACAAACTTGGATTGCAAGGCGACATCAGAACATTTGCAGAGATTCGTACTGGAATTGAAGATGTTGAAAAGCGCGGTGGCGTTAACTTAAACTTAAGGTTCTAAAATGGCAGAAGATTACAAACCAGTAAAAACTAGTAAGGTAGGAGGTTCACCTTTTACAGGAGTACTAGGCTGGATAGACAACAGACTACCCTTACCAAGAATACTACTTAAAGAATATATTGTATTTCAAGTACCACGCAACCTTAACTATTTGTATAGTTTTGGTGGTATCTTAATGCTATGCTTAATGACACTTATTATTACAGGTGTTATTCTTGGCATGCACTATAAACCAGATGTTAATCTAGCATTTGACAGTGTTGAACGTATTATGCGTGACGTCAATCATGGTTGGTTAATCCGTTACATCCACATGAACATGGCTAGTTTCTTTTTCATAGCAGTGTACATCCACATGTTTAGAGGACTTTATTACGGAAGTTATAAGAATCCTCGAGAACTTATGTGGATATTTGGTATCATAATCTTCCTTATGATGATGGCAACAGCATTTCTTGGCTATGTTCTTCCATGGGGGCAAATGAGTTTCTGGGGAGCAACAGTTATTACAAACCTGTTTAGTGCCATTCCTTTTGTAGGCGAAAACATTGTAACCTGGTTATGGGGAAACTTTAGTGTAGATGATCAGTTTCTTAATCGTGCATTTATCCTACACTGGCTAATTGCTTTTGGTATAATTGGAGTTGTGCTTTTCCATGTAATTGCATTGCACATTACAGGCAGTAATAATCCTAGTGGTGTTGAACCCATTGACACACGCGATACAATTAGTTTTGCTCCTTACATGACGCAGAAAGACTTGTTTGCAAGCGTTGTATTCCTAACTATTTTTGCTGTGTTCTTATTCTGGATGCCAAACTTTTTAGGACATCCTGACAACTATATTAAAGCAGATCCACTCGTAACACCTGCACATATTGTTCCGGAATGGTACTTCCTTCCGTTCTATGCTATCCTTAGAGCTATCCCAGACAAACTAATGGGTGTGCTTGCTATGGGTGGTGCTATTGTTGCATTTGCGGCACTGCCTTGGTTAGACAGAAGTTATGTACGCAGTTGCCGTTACCGTCCTGTATGGAAATGGTGTGTATGGGTATTTGTAGTGGACTTTTTTGTTTTAATGTATGTAGGCGCAATGCCAGCAGAAGAGCCATATGTAACAATTAGTCGTATAGGAACAGCATACTGGTTCGGATTCCTATTTGTACTAGCACCTTTAGTGGGACTTTATGAAACACCAAAACCTTTACCACAAAGTATACATCAATCAATGGAGAAATCGAAATGACACCTAATCCACATTACATTAATATGATTATCAACTTTAGCATTCTTGGTATGCTGATCTATGTTGCGGTACAAGTATCATAATGAGCAAGATAGACAATTATGCGGCAGACTTTGAGTTTTTAGACGCTGAGGAAAGATTAATGCATTTAATTGATTTGGCAAAGCGTAAAACTAGTCTGCCGGAAGAACTTCGCACAGATGACAGACTAGTGCATGGATGCATGAGTCAAATTTGGGTAGATGTTGGCGTACAAGATGATCTAGTAAATGTTTACTACGATAGTGATGCAATGATCACTAAAGGGATATGCTGTGTAATATCTGATTGTTTTACAGGCATACCAGTAGCAGAAGCAAAGAAAATTCAAAAAGAAGATTTTGAAAAACTAGGGATCAAACAATTGTTATCTGCTCAAAGGCGCAATGGACTTGGAAGTTTGATTCAAACAATTAGCACAAGGATAGAAAGATTATGATCAGCAAACCAGCAAAAGTTATTGCATTGGAAGAAGAAATAGTGTATGCTAATAGTCAGTTACAGCCGCATGACACAGGTCATATTCATACTGCAATAGGCTGGATGGAACGTAGAGTAGAAGTACTTAAAGCAGAACTACTTGCCCAAGGAGTTAAAGTAGAATTCGATGACAAATAAAAGATACATTTCACAGAAAGAAATTGAAACTGGCGTACTGGATATTGTAAGTCAGATGTACAGCGATGATTGGCGCCCTGATTACATTGTAGGTGTAACACGCGGTGGACTTATTCCAGCAGTGATGATGAGTCACTACACTGGCATTAAAATGCACACACTGGATGTTCGCTTGCGTGATGGTGACGAACATGAGAGTAATACATGGATGCAGGATGATGCACAGTGTGGCACAAATATTCTTGTACTGGATGACATTAACGACACAGGCGAAACATTTTTATGGATTAAACAAGACTGGGAACTTGAAAACATAAAAGATGATTTTGTAAATGTACGTTTTGCTAGTTTAATAGATAATATTCCTAGCAAGTTTGATGTAGACTATACAAGTATTGAAATTAACAAAGCAGAAGATCCAGCATGGATTGTATTTCCGTTTGAGGAGTGGTGGTAATGGGTTTAATTACAGAATACCATAATTTTGTAGATGAAAATACGCTGAAAAATCTTTGGGGTAGTACAGTATGCCAGCCTCAATGGTTCTTTGGACAAAAGTCAAATAATGACACAGTATACCCTATGTGGGCACAAGCGTTTTACGATACCTTTAACAATCGCTATAAAGAAGGCGTTGAGCAATGGGTAATAAAAGTTGGTGACCTTTTTTTAGATATTTGCGGTGAAGAATACATTATGGTTCGCAGTATGCTTGCCGGAAATACATTTGGACAAGATGGTGACATACATGATGACTGGCTTGTGCCAGGCGAAAGTCTAACAGGTGTGTTATATCTTAACCGTCGTTGGCAAGATAACTGGGGCGGCGAGACTGTTGTATATAACAGAGACGATACCAGTCATGCTGAGATAAGTAAGTTTGAGGCAGGGAAACTAATTGTGTTTGATGGAAGTAATCCACACATTGGAAAAGGGCCTCAAAGATCTTGCGGAGAACTGCGTTGTATTATTGCAATGCAGGCAATCAAACAGGATGCTTGGCAAAAACATCTTGACAAATCTCGCAAAAAAACTTAAAATAAACTTAGACGTCACAGGATCGTCCGTCTTTAAACATTCCGACCATAACAGAAGGAGTGGGTAATGCCCTATACAAGTACTAAAACATATGGACACAACATTGGACTAAGTGCAGTGTTTCGTCAACCACATGCAGATCACAGTCATTGTAGATTCCTGCATGGATACAGTCTAGCATTTAAATTTACATTCTCATGCAGTGACTTAGATCATCGTAATTGGGTACAGGACTTCGGTGGACTAAAAGAACTAAAGCAGTGGCTTGAAGAACAGTTTGATCACAAGGTTGTTATTGACAGCGAAGATCCTCACATGGAGGACTTTTATCATCTAGAAAAACTTGGACTCGCTGAGATCACAGTGTTAGATGGAGTTGGTGCAGAAAAGTTTGCAGAACATGCATGGAAGTATGCTAATGATCTTGTACAACGCCAAACAGGAGGGCGTGTAAGTTGTGAAAGTTGCGAATGTAGTGAACACGGCGCAAACAGTGCAATCTATACACCATGGCATGTACGCAAGGAGCGTTTTGCAGATGAAACTTAGATACAGTGAAGCGTTTTATAGTGTGCAAGGCGAAGGAAAGTTTGTAGGAGTACCTAGTGTATTCCTACGCACCTTTGGTTGTAACTTTCGTTGTATGAACTTTGGGTTGCCTAGAGGCACTCCTATGCGCAGTGAACAAGGAAAACACAATGCAGAAGTCAAAGAACTACTGGATAGCGGAATAGTAAATACAGTAGAGAAGTTCGAAGACTTGCCTATTATACACACAGGATGTGACACATATGCAAGTATCTATCCAGAGTTTAAAAAGTTTATGATGGATAGAACTGTAGATGAAGTTGTAGAACATTTACTAAGTCTCACGCCTGAAGGCAGTTGGACTATGAAGAACGGCCAAGACGTACATCTCATCTTTACAGGCGGCGAACCTCTGCTGGGTTGGCAAAAATTCTATACAGAACTATTAGAACATCCAAGGATGAAGGATTTAAAGAATGTCACATTTGAAACAAATGGTACTCAAAAACTACAAACTCCTTTTAGGGACTATCTCAACAATCAAGAGCGATTTACTGTCACTTGGAGTTGTTCCCCAAAACTTAGTGTTAGCGGAGAATCTCAAACTGATGCTATTAAGCCTGGGGTTGTTGCCGATTACGCTGGCGTTAATAACAGTGAACTCTATCTCAAGTTTGTTGTCGCTGATAGTATGGACGTGGATGAAGTTGCAGATGCTGTTCAAGCATACCGTGACGCAGACGTTGACTGTGCAGTATATTGCATGCCGCTGGGAGGACGCTCGGAAGAGTATAGCCTCAATGTTCAACAAGTTGCCGAACTTTGCATGGAACGAGGTTGGCGCTTCACGCCAAGACTACACATCAGTCTCTTCGGAAACGCATGGGGAACCTAAAAAAGACACACAATTGGATAAGGCTATGAAAGCACCAATTGATCTTGATAAATTAAGAAAAGCAGGTATGTAATGCTAGATAAATTTAATCCGTTTAAAAAGAAGGAGGAGCCGAAAAAGGCTTCTCCTAAACGTAAGAAATCTGAAAAAGAACTTGCAACAGAAGCAGGCGAACCTTGGGTAAGTGTACTTGGTATAGAACTTAACGAAGGTAGTTTAGAACAAGGTGCTTTTGAATTAGATTGGAACGATTTGTTTGTTGCTAAACTTGTTCGTGCAGGTTATCAAGGCAAGACAGATAATGACATTGTGGATAATTGGTTTCAAGATGTTTGCCGCAATATTGTTATGGAAAGTTTTGAAAAGGAACAAGCAATGGGCAACATAGAAAACATTGACGAACACAGGAATGCTTATAAGTGATATATGTAAATGGTGATAGTCACAGTGCAGGCGCAGAGATTGTCAATGATTTTGTATTTGCACAAGACGATCCTTGTTTTTTAACATATGGTCGCAAAGCACATCCAGAAGCAGTATTACAAACTTATGGTTATATAATAGCACAGGCAGTTGGTCAAAGTTTTTTCTGTGATGCTGAAAGTGGATCGAGCAACGATAGAATAATTAGAACTACTAGAAACTTTATAGAAAATACTGATAATAAAAAAAATGTTCATATTGTTATAGGATGGAGCACCTGGGAGAGAGAAGAATGGCAACTTACAGATACCGAGTATGTTCAAGTTACAAGCAGTGGTACAGATTCTGTGCCAGAAAGTATGGAAGAAGAATACAAAGAGTGGGTCGTAGCGCAAACTGAAAAAGAACTAGACAAAAAGACTGCTCTGTGGCACGATAAAATTTATGATTTTCATATGGAACTTAGAGATATGAAAATTAAGCACACTTTTTTTAATACATACATGTATTTTGATGAGATGTGTGTGCCGAAAGAAAAACAAAAAGATTGGCATCATCAATTCATAAATCCTTATGATCAAGACTATACATTTTTTTATTATCTAAAAAATAAAGGATTTGAAACTGTGAATAAAAATAGTTTTCATTACGGAATTAACGGTCACCAAGAATATACTAAAGTCGTACTTGAAAACTTCTTAGCACAAAACAAATATAATAAGTCACCAAACTATCTTAGAACTAATTTTCCAATGTTAGACGAGAAACCAAAGGTTGACAAAATACTAAACTTCTAATATACTATATAAAAGTAACAAACACAGGCGATATTATGGCAACCTACTTACTAGTAGATACTATGAATACTTTCTTTCGTGCTAGGCATGTAGTGCGAGGCGATGCTGAGACTAAAATTGGCATGGCTATCCATATCACTCTTAATGCTATTAACAAATGTTATCGTAAATTTAATGCAGATCATGTGTTGTTTGCCCTAGAAGGACGCAGTTGGCGCAAGGACTTCTACACTCCATACAAGAAGAACAGAAGCGACAAGCGGGCGGCACAGAGCCCTAGTGAGCAAGAAGAGGACGCATTGTTCTTTGAAGCATATGATGACTTTTTAAAGTTTATTGGTGAGCGCACAAACTGTAGTGCAATGCGTTGTGAGATTGCAGAAGCAGATGATATTATTGCACGTTTCATTGCACTACATCCTGAAGATACACACATTATTGTAAGCAGTGATACAGACTTTGTACAATTGATTAGTCCTACAGTGCATCAGTATAATGGTATTACAAATGAACTTATTAAGATTGATGGCGTAGTTAATGATGAAGGCAAGCCTGTGTTAGACAAGAAAACAGGAGAGCAAAAAGTTCCTGCAGATCCGCAGTATCAACTGTTTAAGAAGTGTATGCGCGGTGATCCCACTGACAATGTGTTCAGTGCTTATCCTGGAGTGCGTGAGAAAGGCAGTAGCAAAAAAGTTGGGCTGATGGAAGCATATGCTGACAAAGATACAAAAGGCTTTAATTGGAACAATCTTATGCTACAGCGTTGGACAGATCATAATGGCGCGGAGCATCGTGTATTAGATGATTACGAGCGCAATGTAACACTGGTGGATTTAACTGCTCAGCCCACAGAGATCCGTGACTATGTAGATGATGTTATTCGTGAACACAGTGTTGCTAAAAACAAAAGCATGGTAGGCGCACACTTTATGAAGTTCTGCGGCAAGTGGGATATGCAGCGTATTGCAGATAATGCACAACAGTTTGCCGAATGGTTAAACGCTAATTACAAGGAGGACGAGCATGGAGTTCGTGGCTAAACCTGTACTAGAAGATAAGTTTTGGATCTTAGAAGATAATGGGCAAAAAGTGGGAACTATTCGTAGCAATGAAAATGGTGTTACACTTACAGTTGGTAAAGAAAACCATAGTTTTAAAAAATTGGAAGAACTAAAACAAAAGATGAAAGTTAGTTTTACAGGCAAAGAAGTTGTTACAAAAGAAAAAGAAGAATATGAAGTACATGGATATGCTTGTAAAACACAACCATTTAATCCAATTTATGACCTTAAACGCAAACTTCCGCTGTACACAAAAACTCAAGCAAGTCAAAGTTTCTTTTGTGCAGGATACTATGTAGTTCATTGGGAAGATGGAAGTCATAGTCCGAGTTATTGTCCCAAACTTATTACACTTAGTCGTTATAAGTTTGATGGTCCCTTTAAAACTAAAATGGAAATGCAAGAAACTCTGAGACGAGCAAATGGCTAGACCAAAGTTTCCAAACCTAGATCGACTTGCGCATGGATGTATGAATCTACGCAAAGACAGTTTAGCAATCAATGCCCAAGATGCTCGTGGTATTTCTAACGATTACACTCGCTTGCTGGAATATATTACCGAACTACAAGATATTGTAATTGAATTACAAAAAGCACAATCCACTGTAATACAAGTAGAACTGGACGGCGATACTTTTTAGTAAACTGCGCATATTTCTGGATAAATAATACTAGCATATTATAAGTGAGGTTCAGAAGATGAGTAGACCTAAGCCTACCGTACTCTTAGAAAAAGTCGAAAAAGAAACATACAAAGCAGAGCAAGTTCTGCACAGCGAAGGCATTTGGGCAGTTTACTACGACAAAAAACCAATTAACCTAAAAACATTCAATATGCTGATTAGTTATCCAGGGCCTAAGTATAAAAAGGTTTCTTTTTCAAATCCAGGACATGCTATTAATCTAGCAAAAAAACTCAATAAACAATTTAACACAGATCAGTTTACAGTTGTTGTACTAGACAAAGGTAAGCAGATTTACCCATGAGATGCGCAGTAAAGACGAGTACACTGCGGCTTTTTTAGAAAATGATCCTAGAGAGCCTAATCGAAGACCGCAGTACGATATTGCATATATCAATTGGTGGCAGAATGCTAGACGTGATGGCGGTTTTCGTCTGACACAAAAAGGTTGTCTTCATTGTATAGATAGGCTACAACTAGAATATTACGAAATACCCATTCCAGATATTGATCCCAGTCCGAAGTTCCTATTAGATCTTGACAGATTTATCAAAACACCGTATTATATTAGAAACATCAAAAAGCAAAGTAGAAGTATACTTCTCTTTGATAAAAAAACACATTTTGCACTAACAATGTACAATGGCGATTTTCAGAAGTTCATAAATGCACACAAACTTTAAACTAAATTTTTCACATGATATTGGCTTTGAAATATTCCAAGACAACGATGATCCAACATTAGAAATAACAATTAACAACGTTTCACTATTTAAGGAAACATTTAGTGCAGGCACTGTACACAAGAGAAGTGCAAACTTTCATCATGACTACGCTGACAGAGAAAAAAACTGCTTGAGATTTAAATTTACAGGTACAAAAGAAAGTGCAAATAGATATGTTAAACTTGGACGTATTATTATTAATGAAACTTATCTTAATATACTGCAACCATACTACAAGCCGAATTTAAATACTGAATGGTGGAATAGTTTAGATAAAGCAGAACAAAAGGAAATGCTTGCAAGAATACACGGAAACTGCAACGGAATATTTGGATGGTATGGCACATTTGATTTCTATTTCAACAGTGGCGTAGACTTTGCAAGCAAATACAAAGGTTGTGAACAAGATAAAGATATTATAATTGGTGTACGCCCAACTTGGGTCACACTCGCTAAAAATACAATCACAAAGCCATGGCATGGACGTACAGATGATTAAAGTAAACAACAGTTATGATGCATTAAAAGAAGTAATTTTAGGTGATTTAGATCTAAGAATACTAGATATTGTTGATCCTGAACACAGGGATAAACTTGAATTTATTTTCCAGCAAACCATTGAAGATTTAAATCAGGTACAAAAGATATTAGAAAGTATGGGCGTTGTTGTACATCGTCCTCAAAATTGGGATATTACACAAACACTTACTACACCATACTATACAATACAAGGACATAAAGTACCTCTAACACCAAGAGATTACTTCCTAGTGCTAGGTGATACTATTGTAGAGACTACTAGTTGGTGCAGAGAAGCAAGTTTTACTAGTTTTTACTTTAGAGATATTATTACCGAAAAGTTCAAACAAGGTGCTGGATGGGTTAGCATGCCTTTTGCTACACACGATCCTCGTCATATTGACAGCATGGACGACGAGATTCCAAATCAAGAGCCAATGATTGATGCACCTAACATGATGTTGCACGATGATAAAATCTTTGTTAGTAGTCATGGTAGTAATAACGATCTTGGAGTACAATGGGTAAAACAACAATTTTCCAATTACGATTATATTGAAATGGATAAAAAACATTTTGTAGGGCACTTAGATGCACACTTTAATATAATTGCTCCTGGCAAAATTATGACATGGCATCCCAGAGAACATTTTCCGGATTATTTCGACAAATGGGATTTTATCCAATTGGATAGAAGTTATGATACACTTAAAAGTGGCGTGCAAAAATTATTAGATGGCAGAGTACAAGATGATGATTTTGCAAACACAGTGTTAAGTGCAAACAGTCTCAGTATAGATGAAAAAACAATAATAATGAGTGACGAATATAAAGATAAAGATTTTGAAATGATCCAGGAAATAGAACGTAAAGGTATGTAAATTGTTTGGGCACCATACAAATATCAACATTTCTTTAATCACGGATTGACTTGTGTAACACTGGAACTAGTGCGAGACAATGGATAAATTTAAACATTTTTATACCAGAGAATTAGAGGATACTCACTGGCGTTGGATAGTTACAGCAGAAGTTGACAGCGAAACACCTCGCGGAAAACGTGAATTTCTTAGTTGGATGCACGAACATTTTGGTGAACCAGGTAATCGTTGGAGCATCCGTTGGAGTATGCTGGGTGTAGATATACGCTTTCATGAGCCTAAAGACTACTTTACATTTACCATGTTTCACAGTATTGAGCCAGAAAAAGACTAAATAATATTGTTAAAAGAATTCGCAAGTTGGGATAAGGCGCCAACATGTTCGCTCTAATTTATGATTAGGGCGGTTTTTTTGTGGTTTTTTCCTAGAAAAAAGGTTGACACATCCTATATATGTGTTATGTTTAATAGTAAGTTGTTTTTAAGGAGTGAGAGATGACAAAGTTTAGAATCGTTGTCAAGTTTAAAAATGGTCAAATGGCTGAAACAACTCGGCATACTGAAGAAGGTATGGAGAATGCAGTTGAGGCTTGTAGAGCAGATGTTGACGTTGAAGGCGTTAATGTTTTCAAAGAAACTTGTATTGTACGGGACTTTGCATAATGGAACTAGGACAAAAGGTTTTACTAAAAGGCAAGAGCCGCCACGGTAAAAACCGTATTCAACAACATGGTGATTTGTGGACTGTGACCAAACTAGGTCAGTTCAATGGCAATGATGCTTTTATGTGTGAAAGCGAGCATGCTACATTCAAACGCGGTGTAAACTTAGATCCAATCAAAGACAGTCGTTGGGTATTTTTAAAAGATGATCCAAACTTTTTATTTTTCCACTAGGAGCATTATATGTATTGGTTAGAAATAGCAATGCCAGATGGCGAACTTATGGTTTGGGAATATTTGGCTCCCAAACAGGTTATCTTTTTGCGTAACAATTATATCAATCTAGGTAATAAAGTTCGCACAGGCAAGCATAAAAAAGGTTGACACATCTGTATAAGATGTTATTGTGTAAGAGTAGTTTTTAACAGAAAGGACTGGATATGTCTGCAGTAGATTCAAGAACCGTTACAGTAAAAGAAGCAATTAGCCGAGTTACTCGTGCTATTAAAGCAAATCGTCCACTTTTCCTTTGGGGTCCTCCAGGTGTTGGTAAAAGTGAATTGTGCCAAGGCATTGTAGATAGTGGTGCACTTGGTAAAGCAAAACTAGTAGATATTCGTGCTAGTTTGCTGGATCCTACAGATGTGCGTGGTTTTCCTGCTCCTGACGTAGCAAACAATCGTATGATTTGGTTACCTCCTGTGGACTTTCCTACAGAAGAAGAAGCCGCACAGTATGACACAATCCTAATCCTGTTTGATGAATTGAACAGTGGTGCGCAGAGTGTGCAAGCTGCACTGTACCAGTTGATACTTAATGGTCGTGTTGGTCAGTATGTATTGCCTAAAAACGTGCGCATTGTTGCCGCAGGTAACAGAGAGTCGGACAAAGGTGTTACATATCGTATGCCTACTCCGCTTGCTAACCGTTTTGTACACTTGGAAATCCGTGCAGACTTTGAAGCATGGTTGGATTGGGCAGTTACAAACAAGATTAATGAAGATGTAGTTGGTTACATTTCGTTTGCTAAAGCAGACTTGTTTGACTTTGATCCCCGTAGCAGTGGACATGCTTTTGCTACTCCTCGTGCTTGGACTTTTGTAAGCCAATTCTGCGATGAAAAAGACATCAGTGATGCAGAACTTACAGACTTGGTTGCAGGTACTGTCGGTGAAGGCATTGCTGTAAAGTTTATGAATCACCGCAAGTTTGCAAAAGACCTTCCGCTTCCAAGTGATATCCTTGCTGGTAAAGTTAAGGAGTGTAAAGTAAAAGAAATCTCTGCACAGTATGCACTAACAATTGGTATGTGCTATGAACTGCAGGATACTTTTGAGAAGATGGGCAAGGATGATGTTGATGGATGGCACAAACTTGCAGATAACTTCTTCCGCTTTATGATGGATTTCTTCCCTACGGAGATGACTGTTATGGGTTGTCGTGTTGCAATTAACCAGTACAACTTGCCTTTCCAACCAGACAAGCTCAAGCACTTTGATGAGTTTTATGAGCGTTTTGGCAAATACGTTGCCGCAAGCAATGAGGACTAATCAATGTATTTGAAAAAACAAACATTACAAGATGATTTCGGTATTTGGTGGGACTTGCCAAAGTATCGTAACAGAGATTTCGAAGCAAAACAATATGCTTCGAATATGATTACCAAAGTCAATGTGGGCAAGTATGGTTGGCCCGGACCTGAGAAAGATGTTAAGTATTGGGTCGAATTAGACAATGGTAAAGTAGTTGGCTTCCGTCACGGTATGAGTGAGGGTGGTCAGCGTAGAGCAAAGTATGCAGAATTTCCTGTGTACGAAAAAGGTTGACACATATGTAGACTGTGTTAATATTAAATATAGGTCGAGTTTGACCGCTAACCCCTAGGGCAAGATGCCCGCTAATGGAGACATTGATGAATACACACGCACAAAAGATTAACTCGCTTTATGAAGTTGCTGAGAGCAACTTTGTTACACTGCAAGAACGCCTAGAGAAGGCACTTGCAAAAGCACCATTTTTCAAATCACAACTTGAAGCAGTAGTAGACGAATTTCGTCGTCGTAACTGTAGCCCGCCAACAGTGCGTGGCTGGACAAAGTTTTCAGACATTAATCTCTGTCAAGCAATCCAAGTTCCTTTTAATAAAATCCAAATTGACGAGACTATGCAACGTGAAGTTAACATGCGGCATATCCTTAAGATTCTTTCATACTTTTCAGAGTCAATGGTAATGGCTATTCAGGTGTACGAAGATCCTGATAACCCAGGTATGTACATTGCGTGGGACGGGCAACACACAAGTATTGCACTGCATATTATCCTTACTAAAGTGTTTGGTGAACGTGCCGCTACTGCAATGGTTCCTGTAGTTGTTTACAGTTCAAAGCAGAAGTTAGAGATTCGCAGAAACTTTATTTTGCTTAACGGTGATGCTAAGGAAACACTGGACTTTATTGATACTTACAGACAGCAGGTCTTTGGTGCAAAAGTTGATGGTGCTGATTATCCAGAATGGCTGGACACTGCGCTTAAAAACGATTACCTTGCAGAAGCAGGTTTGTTTGCTACACATGCTAAGTTCGGCGATGAAGACGAAGCCGGAGCATTTACATTGCTTGCTGACACACTGATGTCTAAAAGCCTTAAGACTCGTAAAGATCCAGAAGTAACACGCATGTTTGCACAGTATTGGGCATACTTGAACGAGGCTCGTCCAGTTCGTGCTAAGGAAGCAAGGCAGTTGTACGAATACTTTAACCTGTGTTTTGAGCAAGGTATTACAGTAGACAACGAATACTTGCTTAAAATGGTAGCCTTTACTAAAGAGTTTTTCGAAGCAAACTTTGGTGAAGATGGTGTGTTCTGGGACAAAGTAAAGATGGCATATACACGTTGGTATGCACAGGCTAATGCAGAGAGCTATGCAGAGTTTGGTCTAAAAGGATTTACTACAGAGATGCGCACAGGTATTCCATTCCTGATTGCACAGATGCGTAAGTCAACAGACTTAGCAACTCCTAAGTACACTCCAAACAACGGCTTTACTGTTGTAGCAGAGGACTTGTGGTCATAATGGCAACGTTACGAGATCCAAGCAAGGATAAACTAAAGAGCAGTGCGGTGTTGAAAGAGCAGTACCGCACTGCTCCAACCTGCATGCTAGAAGATTGCGATAATGAAATTAGCATGTATGATGGTCCTGGTAGTAACATACTGTGCAGAGAGCATCAACTAGAGTGTGTAGAGTATGGCGGAATGGGCAAGCCAAGTCGTCCACATACATTCTATCGTGGATGGGAGTGCAATACATGCGGATATGATCCACGTGAAGATGCTGCAATTATGGAGATCGAAGATCCATATCATCAGTTGCGTGTTGCACGTGGCGTCATGCATGGTGACCATATACACCTTAAAAGCAAAGGCGGCAAGGATACTGCTGAGAATATCAACACACTATGCTGTCGTTGTCATATGATCAAAACCTATAAAGAACAGGATTATCTGGGCAATAGAGGTTGACATAACTTCTAAACGTGCTATGTTTAATAGTAAGTTGTTTTTGAGGAGAAATTAAATGGCTACTACAGATTATGAAATTGAAGCACATCGTAATCTTGCGCTATATGCATACGATCTAAAAGAAAAATACGAAATGACGTATGGTAATTCACGTGAAAATTTTATGCAATTATACGATCTAGGCGAAATTACTCTCAGCACAGTATTTGAAAATTTATTTGTGCAAGTTTCAAAAGCATTAGGTTTTGATGTAGATAAAGTGTCAGAAGATGGTAGAGACTTTTCAAACAACGGCGATATGAAAATTGGCATACTAAAAAAAGATGGCTATAAACGCAGATATGTAATTAAGAGTGTTGCTAATAAAATTGGAACTATCTATTTTGTTGGGTGGAATTGGATGACCGATACACCAGAGTTTCATGCAATTCCAAAGCGTATATATGGTTCGCCTATTCAAGGCATTAAAATTATGCGTTGTCCTGTTACAGGTATTCCAACAGGAGGCAAATACAATTACTTTCGTCAAGATTCTTTTGAACAGTTAGTTAGTGCCGCATAAAAGGTTGACACATCCTCAAAAGGTGCTATAGTAAATATAGTAACAAAGGAGACGAGTATGCCGAAAAGTACTGAAAACACTAAAAACATTGATCTTCCAGTTGGTTTTGAAACTGTTGCTGAAGAAGATTTTGAGGCACGAGAAGCACTAACTACTGCTCGTGTTAAGATGTTGCTTAAAACTAGTTGGTTTGGTACAATGGCTACTCGTTTGCCGCTTGTCAATAGTGATGCTTGGCTTAGTACAGCCGCAACAGATGGCAAGTATTTTTACTACAATTCAAAGTTTATTAACATGCTAAAGCCAGGAGAACTTATCTTCTTGTTTGGGCATGAAGTACTGCACAATGTATACGAGCATTTGGGTCGTAGCAAGCAGAACAAACACAATCCTATGCTATCTAACATTGCCGCAGACTATTGCGTCAACCGTGATCTAAAAGATAATCGTATTGGTACTTTTATTACTACTGTGCCTGCACTGTATGATCGCAAGTATGATGGCATGAGCATGGAAGAAGTATATGATCTGCTTTATGAAAATGCAGACAAGATCAATATTGAGGATCTAGTTGACCAGTTGTTAGATGAACACTTAGATGATGAAGATGACGGACAAGGTGACGGAGGGCAGCCACAAGAAGATGCAAATGGTAACCTTGTTAGTAAAAGCAAGCCAAAGTACAGCAAAGAGCAGAAGCAAGAAATCCGTGATAACATCAAAGAAAGTCTACTACAAAGTGCCGCTGGTGCAAGTGCTGGCGAGATGCCTGCAGGTGTTAAACGTATTATTAAGGATCTAACAGAGCCTAAAATGCCATGGCAAGAACTGCTTAACATGAGCATCCAAAGTACACTTAAAGGTGACTATTCGTTTATGGCTCGTAGCAAAAAAGGTTACTTCAGCGATGTTGCACTGCCTGGGCAGACTCCAGAAGAAACTATTGACATTGCACTAGCATTGGATATGAGTGGTAGTATCAGCGACGCAATGGGCAAGGAGATGTTGTCAGAAGTGCGTGGCATTATGGAACAGTTCCAGGACTTTAAGATCAAGGTATGGTGCTTTGATACACAGTGCTACAATTACTGCGAATTTACTCCACATAACATTGATGAGTTTGACGACTATGCTATTACTGGCGGAGGCGGTACAGACTTTGATGCTAACTGGACCTTTATGAAAGAAAACGAAATCCGTCCAGAACGCTTTATTATGTTCACTGATGGATACCCTTGGAACAGTTGGGGCGATCCAGACTACTGCGATACAGTGTTTATCATACACGGCAGTGAGGACATTGTTCCACCATTTGGCAACCATGCGTATTATAGTGAAGCTAAATAATGTTATGAAATGTTTAACACTATTATTTGCTATCCTATTAACTACTAGCAATTCATTTGCACAAGAAGTCGAGCCAACGTGGGCATCAAAGCCTGTTGTATGCGGAACTGTGGAAAAAGTCACAGAAATTAGTAAAAGCAAAGGACTAGAACTTACCTTTGGTGGCAATGGTCTGGCAAACAGTGTGGCAGAAGAAGATCCTGGTCCTGTGTATGTATTTCTAGCAATTAACCCTGAAACAAAAGAATGGGCACTACAGGAAGTTAGTCAAGGTGAAGCATGTATAATTGGATACGGATCTGGTTTTACAATTGATTCCGACACTATGGAAAAACTCGCCAAGCCAACTATATAAAATAAATAGTTATAGTAGCATATAATTATTGACACAAAGACATATTTCACATACAATACTACTAATGATATCAAAGACACAAGGAGATTCGAATGTCTGAAGAAGAAAACATGCCAGCGGAAA
>UEXM01001227.1_pt1 | contig 22644 bp, 20 predicted proteins | sample 1796661 | NCBI WGS metagenome assembly UEXM01 (sample SAMEA4772469, study PRJEB27181) | metagenome | reverse complement strand
ACTGCAACAATCTCCGGCAAGACTAGCAAAAGCGGTGTACTCCCGCCCGATGTGGTCCTGCATTCGGTTGATGCCAGGCAAATGAAACAACGGCAAGGCATCACTGCCCAGAAAACGCGCACCTATGTAAATCACCACTTCATCGCCCAGACCTGCCTGCACCATGGCACCGCTGAGCGTAGGACCGGCTTCCAGCATGACTTCATTGCATTCGTAGTCCAGTGCCAGACTTGCCATGGCAGCGCGCAGATCCAGACGCCCGCCCGGTTGTACCGGGATTTCGCGGATATTGGCTCGAGACCCCTGATACCGCGCGCGCTGTTGCCGGTGTGGTTGCCCGGTCAAAAACAGCACTTCACCCGGTAAACTGATCAAGCGCGAATCGGGTGGCGTGCGCAACGACGAATCCAGCACCACCCGCAGTGGCTGGCGATCGCCGATCAGCGCTGCCTGGCTGTCATCCAGTTGGTCCAGCCGCACATTCAGGCTCGGGTTATCACTCAGAATCGTGTTGACGCCGGTCACCACCGCGCAACTGCCGGCCCGCATCAACTGCACATCTGCGCGCGCCGCCGCACCGGTAATCCATTTACTTTCGCCGGATGCCATGGCCGTGCGCCCATCCAGACTCATAGCCATTTTACAACGCACCCAGGGCAGGCCCTGCCGCATGCGTTTCAGAAAGCCGCGATTGAGGGCATCCGCTTCCTGCGCCAGTACCGGCCCGCGGACACGAACACCGGCCTCAAGCAAACGCTGCAGTCCCTGACCGGACACTTGCGGATTCGGGTCGCTGCCCGCGTAAACCACTTCCGCCACGCCGGCCTGGATCAACGCCTCCGAACACGGCGGCGTTTTACCCATGTGCGCGCAGGGTTCCAGCGAGACATAGGCCGTGGCACCCCTGGCCTTGTCGCCGGCCTCACGCAGGGCAATGGCCTCAGCGTGGGCTTCGCCCGGCTTCTCGTGAAAACCCTCGCCGACTATCTGGCCGTCACGCACAACCACGCAGCCAACGCGCGGGTTCGGACCCGCGCTCAGCACAGACTGCGCCAGCTCAATGGCGCGCTGCATATATTGCTCTGTCGTCAAGGGCTTAGGTCTCCGATGGTCGGGCTAACCGGAATTTGATGTTGGGCGGCTCGCGGCCAGCTAGGTGCCAGCCGCATCGCTATTCATTAGAAAGCCGGTCGATTTCTGCGCGAAACTCGTTCAGATCCTTGAAGCTACGGTACACCGACGCGAACCGGACAAACGCCACTTCATCAAGCTGACGCAATTCCCGCATGACCTGCTCACCGAGCACCCGGGACGGTACTTCCCGCTCGCCGGTGCCACGCAGGAAATGTTTGATACGATTCACGGCAGACTCCACATCCTCAATACTGACCGGACGTTTTTCCAGCGCTTTCATCAGACCGGAATACAACTTGCGTTCGTCAAAGGACTCCCGGTTGCCGTTTTGCTTGATGATGCGAGGCATCACCAACTCGGCAGTTTCGTAGGTCGTAAAACGCTCCGCACAGGTTATGCATTCACGGCGACGTCGCACCTGGTCGCCTTCAGCGACCAGCCGCGAATCAATCACCTTGGTATCCAGCGCGCCACAAAAGGGACAATGCATGGTCAGGCGTCTCTGTAGCGCTTAATTACGCGCTCTTGTATACGGGAAAGCGGGCGCACAAAGCTTTCACTTTTTCGCGCACCGCGTCGATAACGGCTTCGTTTTCAATATCGTCCAGAATGTCGCACATCCAACCGGTCAGTTCAGCGACTTCTTTCTCGCCAAAACCGCGACGGGTCACCGCCGGTGAGCCAATGCGCAGACCACTGGTAACAAAGGGCGGACGCGGGTCGTTAGGCACCGCATTCTTGTTGACTGTGATGTAGGCGCGGCCCAGGGCAGCATCAGCGTCTTTGCCCGTGATGTCCTGTTTTACCAGACTGAGCAGGAACAGGTGGTCATCGGTACCGTTGGAAACGACCTCAAAACCACGTTCGATGAAACCGTTGGCCATGGTCTGGGCATTTTTGACCACCTGCTTCTGGTATTCCCTGAACTCCTTGGTCATGGCCTCCTTGAAACACACGGCTTTGGCGGCGATGACATGCATCAGGGGGCCACCCTGGCTTTCCGGGAATACCGCAAAATTGAGCTTCTTTTCCAGTTCCGGGTTGGCTTTGGCCATGATGATGCCACCACGCGGACCGCCCAGCGTTTTGTGGGTCGTTGTGGTGGTGACATCAGCAATCTTCACCGGGCTGGGATACACTCCCGCCGCCACCAGGCCCGCGATATGCGCCATATCCACCAGCAGGTATGCTCCCACCTTGTCGGCGATCTCGCGAAAGCGCATCCAGTCAACGATGCGTGAATAGGCGGAAAAACCCGCCACAATCATTTTCGGCTTGTGTTCCAGCGCCAGCGCCTCGACCTGCTCATAGTCGATTTCACCGGTAGCGTCTTCCTTGATGCCATATTGCACAGCGTTATAGATACGGCCGGAAAAGCTCACGCTGGCACCATGGGTCAGGTGTCCGCCGTGTGCCAGGCTCATGCCCAGCACGGTATCACCCGGCTTCAGCAATGCCATGTAAACCGCAGCGTTGGCCTGGGAGCCGGAGTGCGGCTGCACATTCGCATAATCGGCGCCAAACAGCTGCTTGGCGCGCTCAATGGCCAGCGTTTCCACATCATCAACAAACTCACAACCGCCGTAATAGCGCTTGCCCGGGTAACCTTCAGCATATTTGTTGGTCAGAACACTGCCCTGTGCTTCCATGACGCGCGGGCTGGTGTAGTTTTCCGAAGCAATCAATTCGATATGCTCTTCCTGACGCTGACGTTCGCCTTCAATAGCGGCGTGCAACTCGGGATCAAAGTCTTTGATGGTCATGCTGGTACTAAACATGCAGTTCCCCATGGCTGGAAATTTCAGTGAGGCCGTATTTTACATGATCTGGCGCTGCTCAGCATCCTGAAATTGCTTTACCGCCGTTGCCTGACCCCGGTAAACACCGATATGAGCGACCGTTTTGCCATGCACCACAGCCCCGATCGGGTTGCCGGATACTGAATCTGGACAATCCCTTGTCATACAGCTACCTTTAGTCACCCTTGAATGTACGGAATCACCGCGCAATGGCTTTGCAGCTAGACATCACCACCCTGGTATTGATGTTCATCACCCTGGCGATGACATCGTTTATCGTGATGCTTATGATCTGGCGCATCAACCGGGATATGCCGGGCGTACCCTACTGGATGGTGGGAACACTCCTCAACACCGCCTCCGCGCTAACATCGGTGCTCAGCGCCCAGGCTGGCTGGGCTGACGGATGGGCATCCTTTATGGGCACCAGTATCAGCCTGCTGGCCAGCATGCTGGTGCTGGAAGGGACCCTGCAATTCCGCGGCTATGACTCCAGACGCCGCCAGCAACTGTTTCTGGCGCTGATACCGGTTTTTTTGATCGCCTCCTGGACCTATCGCCTGGACCCGGTCGCCCGCGATATTTTCCAGGACTCTTTTAACATGACATTTCAGTTGCTTGCCGGCGTGGTATTGGTCTGGCGCACCGCCAGCCGCGACGAGCTGCAGGCCAACCTGTTGGCGGCCAGTGCCAGCATATTGATAGGACTGGTTGTCAGTTGGCGATTGGCACTGACGCTTGGCGGCAATGAACTTGCGGGCAGCGGGGCAGACTCGCCTGTCACGCAGTGGTATATTTTTGCCGGTGCCAATTTCCATGTTGCCTGGATCTTTGGCTTGAGTGTGGCCTGTTATTTCCGCTCCCGGCAGCAGGAGATGCTGCTGGCCCGCGAAGACTCATTGACCGCACTGCCCAACCGGCGCTGGATCGACGAAAAATTCGCACAGACCTTGACCGAGGCACGGCGTAGCGGCGAAAAATTCGCGCTGATCATCTTGGACATCAATGATTTCAAACAGGTCAATGACAAATACGGTCATAGCGCGGGCGATGAAGTACTGACCAAACTGGCAACACGGCTGAGAAAGGCCGTGCGCGAGTCCGATTTCGCCGGCCGGCTCGGCGGTGATGAGTTCATCATTCTGGCGCGACAAATGGACTCTGCCGAGCTGTTGATGCAGGTGGTGGAGCGTATACGCCAGCAACTGGATGGGAAAATGACGCTAAGTGGCACTGGCAGTAGCCTGGATACCGGCGTCAGCATCGGCGCCGCGGTCTTTCCCGCAGATGGCGACAGCCTCGATACGCTGCTTGGGGCTGCTGACGCCAGTATGTACCGCGACAAGAAACAACAGAAACAGGCGCATTGTGCGCCCCTGAGCACGGATAGCTGAACCGGCACCCGATGGCGCCGGACGCCCGGAGGATACCCACATCAAACAAATCCAGTTTAAACTTAACCCGCGCGCGCCCGTATTGCTGCTGAGCCTGGTGGCAGGATTCCTGCTGTTCATCCATGTCTGGCTGAATATTCACCATTATCTCGTCAGCGACATACCCTGGGTCATCCGGCAGCTATTCGACGTCGACGAAGAAAACAATATTCCAACCTGGTTTTCATCGGCAAATCTGATGCTCACGGCAGCGCTGACACTGCTGCTGGCTATCGACAAATGGCGACATCGTGATCGTTGGCGTTACCACTGGATGCTGCTGGGGTGGGGCTTCCTGTTACTGTCACTGGATGAGATGGCCGGACTGCACGAAAGCCTGAATGTGGTCACCGAAACGTCGTGGGCTGTGTACGCGCTGCCGCTGGCCCTGGTGCTGGTCATTGTATTCGTTCGCTTTCTGTATTTTCTGCCCGCACGCACAGCGTCATTGTTCGTCCTGTCAGGTCTGATCTTTCTGGGTGGTGCTGTCGGCGTGGAACTGTACACGGAACCTTTCCTGTATAACGACGAGTTGAATACGCTCGCCTACAATCTGTGGACGCCCGTAGAGGAAGGCATGGAGATGTTCGGTGTCATTCTGTTTCAGTACGCTCTTCTCAACTACATGACCAAAGACACTGGCCTGCTGTGCAAGATCAGTTTCAGTCAATAGCCTCGATCGACAGCGGGCCAAATACTGCCTATAGTTGAGGCCTTAATCGGGATAGACAAGGGTGTTTTATGATCGTTCGTATCGCCGCAGTGCAGTATCTTTTACGCCAGATCAATGATTGGTCCGGATTCGAAAATCAGGTCCGCTTCATCATGAAAGCGGCCGGGGACTACAAACCCCAGTTTGTGCTGCTACCCGAAATTCTGACGACGCAGCTACTCTCCTTCATGGACACCACCGACTTGCGCACCTCCGTGCGCAACATGAACGACTATACCCGTCGCTACAAAGACCTGATGCAGGAACTGGCGGCGCAATGGGACGTGCACCTCATCGGAGGCACGCACCCTTCGTTAAAGGAGGACGGGAGCCTGGTCAATACGGCGTATTATTTCACGCCCGGCGGCGAAATATACGAACAGGACAAGATTCACCGCACCCGTTGGGAGCGCGAAAAGTGGGACACAGCAGCGGGGGAAAAGCTGCATCTTTTCGAGACGCCCTTTGGCAAGATTGCAATCCTGATCTGCTACGACATCGAGTTTCCCGAGCTCTCACGCATGGTCTGTGAAGCCGGTGCGGACATACTGATGGTGCCCTCATGCACCGATGATCGCCAGGGCTTCCTGCGCGTACGATATTGCTGCCACGCCCGCGCGATCGAAAACCAGGTATATGTGGTCATGACCAGCACCGTCGGCAACCTGGCGGTCGAAGGGTTGGGTATGCACTACGGTCAGGCCAGCATCATCACACCGTCGGACTTTTCCTTCGCCCGTGACGGCATTGCGGCCGAAGGCACGCCGAACATTGAGCAGATTGTGGTGGCCGATGTGGACCTGCAGGATCTGGTAACCAACCGCCTGAGCGGCACCACCATCCCCTTGTATGACAAGCGTAAAAACATCTACGAGCGGCCAGTGGAGATCATCAAGGTCAGTTAAGTGGCGCAGCACTCCATGATAGACTGTGCTCAGCAAACGGGGAGGCAGACCAAAGAGACGCCTCTCCAAACGGCGCCCCTGTAAAATCGGCAGCGGCGCCCGATTCAGATCTGCCTATTTAAATCCCGGAGAAAACTCAAGTTATGGCCCAGTTCGTTTACACCATGCACCGCGTGGGCAAAGTTGTGCCCCCGAAAAAAGAAATTCTCAAGGACATCTCCCTGTCCTTCTTCCCGGGCGCAAAAATCGGCGTGCTGGGCCTCAACGGCTCGGGCAAATCCACGCTGCTGCGCATTATGGCGGGTGTCGACACGGAATTTAACGGCGAAGCCCGCGCGCAAACTGGCATCAATGTGGGTTACCTGCCGCAGGAGCCGGCGCTGAATGCGGACAAGGATGTGCGTGGCAATGTTGAAGAAGGCATGGGTGAAATCATCAAATTGCTGGAAGAGTTCAACGCCATCAGCGACCGCTTCGCCGAGCCCATGAGCGATGACGAAATGACCGCGCTACTGGAAAAACAAGGCGACTTGCAAAACGCAATTGACGCCGCCAACGGCTGGGACCTGGAACGCACGCTGGAAATCGCCGCTGACGCCCTGCGCCTGCCACCCTGGGAAGCCGACGTGACCAAACTGTCGGGCGGTGAAAAACGCCGCGTAGCACTGTGCCGCCTGTTGCTGTCCAACCCGGACATGTTGCTGCTGGACGAACCGACCAACCACCTGGACGCGGAGAGTGTGGCCTGGCTGGAACGCTTCCTGAAGGAATTCCCCGGCACCGTGGTCGCGATCACGCACGACCGTTACTTCCTCGACAACGCCGCCAGCTGGATCCTGGAACTGGACCGTGGTTACGGCATTCCGTTTGAGGGCAACTACACCAACTGGCTGGAAAACAAGGAAAAACGCCTTGAAACCGAACAACGCCAGGAAGCTGCCCGCGAGAAAACCATCCGTCACGAGCTGGAGTGGGTGCGCAACAACCCCAAGGGTCGACAGGCCAAGAGCAAGGCGCGTCTGGCCCGCTTCGAGGAGATGAACTCGCAGGAATTCCAGAAGCGCAACGAAACCACCGAACTGTACATCCCACCGGGTCAGCGCCTCGGCGACAAGGTCATTGAGGTCAACAACCTGAGCAAGGCCTTCGAAGACAAGACCCTGATCAGTGATCTGAGCTTCTCGGTACCCAAGGGCGCCATCGTCGGCATCATCGGTGGTAACGGCGCCGGCAAGACCACCTTCCTGCGCATGCTGACCGGTGTTGAAAAACCCGACAGCGGCAGCATCGAACTGGGTGAATCTGTGGACCTGGCGTATGTCGATCAGAGCCGGGACTCACTGGACGGCACCAAAACCGTGTGGGAAGAGCTGTCCGACGGCCAGGATATCCTGCAGATTGGTCGCTACGAAGTGCCATCACGGGCCTATGTAGGCCGTTTTAATTTCCGCGGCGGCGACCAGCAAAAGTTCATCAAGGATCTGTCCGGTGGTGAGCGCAACCGGGTGCACCTGGCCAAACTGCTCAAGCGCGGCGCGAATGTACTGCTGCTCGACGAACCGACCAACGATCTGGACGTGGAAACCTTGCGCGCACTGGAAGAAGGCCTGTTGAACTTCCCCGGCTCGGTCATTGTGGTATCACACGATCGCTGGTTCCTGGATCGCATCTGTACCCATATTCTGGCCTTCGAAGGTGACAGCCAGGTGATGTTCCACGAAGGCAACTATTCAGACTACGAAACCGATCGCAAGAAGCGTCTGGGAGACAATGCGCAACCGACCCGCATCAAGTACCGCAAGCTGGCATGAGCGCGCACAAGAAATTCCGGCAAACGGGTGTCAAGATAATCAGGAAGCGGCCGATGTATGCAGCAGAGGGGGATTGCCGCATTCATTTTCATCCGCTGCCTGAGGTCTGTTTTCAGGAGCCATCAGGAAGCATAGAGCCAACACAATGACTGACGAAAACAGCCACACGATCCCGCAATCAAACCAGCGAACATTTACGCGCATCTTTTTTGATGCAGAAACCGTTGTCACCCAGGGCGATCACATCTGGCCAGTTCAGTTGATTGATATTTCCCTGCGCGGCATCCTGATACAGGTGCTGCCGGATCAGAAAGTCATCGATGACAATCCCGTCGATATCAGTATACATCTGGGTGGCGACATCCAGATCTGTATGACCGCCCGGGTCGCCAACCATAAAGATGACAAGGTGGGCCTGTTGTGTGAACACATTGACGTTGACAGCATGACGCACCTGCGTCGCCTGGTGGAACTCAATATGGGGGATACCAGCCTGCTGGAGCGGGAGCTGTCCGCACTGAACTGACCGGTCGTCAGATATCCAGGCTGGCGCGCAGCTGCGCCAGCTTTTTTTCTCTTTCAGCAAAGGTCAGTGGCCGGGACGGATTCTTTTCCAGTGCCGGTGGCACCGGCTCCTGCAAGTCCTCACCGCGAATAACACGCTGACACAATTGCCGATAGTAATAAGCAAATACCGGGAACACTTTGTCCTCGGCTTCGGTAGCCAGAAAAAACCAGCCGGTGGCTTTGCCTGCCTGATACACGGCCGGATGTGACCAGGCATAGGCCGCTTTTGGCGCCGGCGCACGACAGGCCTCATTGTAGGCATCGCGCTCGGAGGGCAGGCCAAACAACCCGTAGGATTCCTCGCAGGTACGGATCACCGCTGAAATAGTAGGCAGGTAATCCTGACTTTTCACCAGTCGGCGGGCCGCTTTGACCAGTTGTTGCGGGTGAAAATCGGCCAGACATTCCAGCCAGTATTTTTTGGCCAGCACCAGACGGTCCGGGTCACCGTAGGCCTTGTGATACTGATTGTGATAGGCCAGTTCGAACTCGGCAAAAAGCTGATTGATGGCGTCAACCTGGTCAGGACCACCGCTGTTGTCGGCAGAACCGGCAGTCCTGGAGCGGTTCTTACTTTTCTGCCCAGCTTCGGTCTGTGAAGCGCTTGAACGTGGCTTCAAGGCCTTGCCCGCCTCGCTCAGCAGATTGTTTATTTCGTGCATGCGTCAACCCCGTTGCAGCGCCAGCGTCCAGACGCCGCGCCCAGGAATATTTGATAAATTGCAAAAAGCGGGTATTCCAGGATGCCTGCGGCTGCCCGGTATCGCGCCAGTAAAGCACAAATTCCGGCACCTTGCTGCGGGCAAATTCTTCGTCAATTTCGGCCAGCCGCAGCACATCAAACACTTCTGCACTGGGCTGCCAGTTCTCGCTGATCGGGCGCGGTACGCCGTCGTTAACCACCGATGCCTTGTAACGCGCCCACTGCCGTCGAATGTGTTCGATAAAACGGGTATTCCAGGTGCCATTCTGGGCGCCGCGTTCGCGCCAGTATAAAACAAACTCCGGCACAGCGTCTTCGATAAACGCCTCGTTGATGCCGGCGTTGCACAGAATATCAATGGCATCCTGACTGGGTTGCCATTGGGCGGACATGGTGGTTTCCAGCTCGGCTGCACCACGGCGTGTCTGTTCCTGACGCCACTCGCGCAGCACGTGTTTGTAAAACGCATTGCCCCAGGAGAAGCGGGACTGAGCGCGATCGCGCCAGTACATGACAAAACCCGGCACCAGCTCACGGGCAAAGGCATCGGGCACACCATGTTGACGGCACAGACTGAGCCATTCATCACCCGGCTGCCAGTCCGGGGCAATGTAGCCTGCCGAACCTCTGCCTGCCTCGGCGCTCTTGCCGGCAGTGACCAGCGCTACTTTTGCCGATGCCGGTGCCGGATCAGCCGGCGCGGCGCGCTGAGGGTCACCCGCAGGCGCCGCGAGCCCATCTCCCTGGCGTTGATTGATTGCAATATACCAGCCATCTTCATGGTCGGTGTGCGCATCCACCAGAATCAATCCCAGTTCCTGCAAATTCTTCTGCACCCGTCTGATATCAATCCAGGCCCAGAATGGCAGCGCATCCAGCAGCTCCTGCTGTTCCAGCAACAACCAGTTCAGGCCCTTGCGCTCAATACCCTTGCGATGCACCATCAGCTCACTGAGCACATGCAGCAAAACCGCCTCTTCAAGACCAATGGTAGCCGCCAGCGTCGGCGAAATGATTAATGGACGCTCAGGAATCAGGGAAGATTGCATGTCTGGACCAGAGTTTGCATTATGAGTTGACAGATTGAGCTGACGAGTTGAACAGACCAGCAGTTGCGATCGATAAACCCGACTGTGAATCTGCGGAGGAGCTTACCACATCACCGCGCTTTCACACGACACAGACAGCAGGCTTGCGTGATCACCGAGAAGCCCGTTATGCACCACATTGGTGCGCCATTGCCGGCCTTGTACATCACCGAAGCAAACACAGGACACAGCCATGCCAGTATCACGTGACACGCCGGGCGATCGCGTCCTCAGCCTCTGGCAGGACCTGGCGGACACTGACATGCTGCCACCGCAGTGGCTTGAAGACACCGTGCGCCATGTCACACCATTGGCTATCAACATCGCCGGATTACACGCCCGGCAGCAACGACCACTGGTGGTTGGCATAAACGGTGCACAGGGTACTGGTAAATCAACACTGGCCAAAGCAATTGCCCTGATGCTGGAAAACAAATTCCACCTGAAAACCACCGTTGTGTCGCTGGACGATTTCTACCTCAGCCACGCGAGCCGGCAGCACCTGGGCCAAACCGTGCATCCGCTGCTGGTGACCCGTGGCGTGCCGGGCACTCACGATGTCGCTCTGGCGCTGGATACACTGCAGCGGCTGCGCCAGGGCAACGACGATGTCGTTCTGCCCGGCTTCGACAAGGCCAACGATGACTGTATCGCCGAGGCTGACTGCGGGCGCGCCCGGGCGCCGCGCGACATCATCATCCTGGAAGGCTGGTGCATTGGCGTACAACCACAGACGGAGGCCGAGCTGACAGCACCCGTTAACCCACTGGAACTGAATGAGGACAGTGACGGTCGCTGGCGCCGATATGTTAATCACTGCCTGGCTGCCGACTACCAGGATTTGTTCGCTGACATTGATTATCTGATCATGCTGAAGGCCCCCTCCTTCGATTGTGTGCTGGCATGGCGCAGCCTGCAGGAAAGCAAACTGGCAGCAAAACTGGCCGAACATCAGCAGCTCGCCGCAAAAATAATGACACCGGACGCCATTCATCGGTTTATCCAGCATTATGAACGCCTGACCCGGCATAGCATTGCGACACTGCCGGCCCAGGCAGATACGGTACTGTATCTGGACACTGACCATCGTATACACCCATGCGAACCGGAGTTACATTGACAACTACCATGGCGAATACTGACGACAACAAACCCCGGCCACTCGACACACAGCGCCCTGGCGAGCGTAAAATCATCGTTGTGACTGACCTGGACGGCACCCTGCTGGACCATTTCAGCTATTCCGCCGAGCCGGCCATGGCGACCATACGCAAATTGCAGAAGCAGCGAATCCCCCTGATTTTCAACACCAGTAAAACCCTGGCCGAATGCGAAGCGCTCAGCGAAAAGCTGGGCCTGTCTGACCCCTTCATTGTGGAGAACGGCTCTGCCACCTACTACCCCAAGCGTCGCTTCCGCAGCGCGCCACCGGGCGGCACATCGCATGGCGTGTATTGGCAGGTCGTGGCAGGACTGGGCTACGAGGACATTCGCGAGCGCCTGGCCGATATCAAGCCCGGCTACCGCATGACCGCCCTGAGCGACTCCAGCCTGGGGGACATCTGCGCCGCCACCGGCCTGAACATGACCGCCGCGCGGCGGGCACAGAACCGACAATTCAGCGAACCCCTGATCTGGCAGGACAGTGATGCCGCGCTGGAACGATTCCGCGAGGCGCTGGCCCAAAAAGGGCTGTCCACCCTGCGCGGCGGACGTTTCCTGCACGTGCTGGGCAACACTGACAAGGGCAAGGCGCTGACGGCTGTTCAGGCCGTGTATGGCCGCGACGGCAATAACGTTGTGTCCATCGCGCTGGGTGATGGTGATAATGACATCGCCATGTTGCAGGCGGCGGACTTCCCGGTCCTGATCCGCTCACCAGCTCACGCGCTACCCGAACTATGCACCACCAAACCCGTAATCATCAGCGATGAGACCGGACCCGCGGGGTGGGCCAACAGCATCAACGGCCTGCTTAAAACGCTTTGAACAACACCCGGTACCATAGATCTCACTTTGAGTGACAATCAGACAAGAGGATACAGGCATGGGAGATTTCCACCAGAACGGCGTTATCACCACACTGCACAACCTGAGTAACCGCCCGCTGGCCGAACTGGAATACGAGCTGGAAGTGTTTTCCAAAATGCGGCCGATGACGCTGATTCTGCCCTCACTGTTTTCGGAGCTGCAAGGTCCGGCGCTGCCCAACATCATCAAAGAGTTAGCACAGGTACCTTATCTGAGCCAGATCGTGATCGGCCTCGACCGCGCTGATGAGACCGAATATCGCCATGCCCGGGAGTTTTTCTCCGCGTTACCGCAACACCACCGTATTCTGTGGAATGACGGGCCCCGCCTGCGCGCCATTGACCAACGCCTGCAGAGCATGGGACTGGCGCCCACGGAGGCTGGCAAAGGCCGCAACGTCTGGTATTGCCTGGGTTATACTCTGGCATCACGCAAAAGCCAGGCCATAGCCCTGCACGACTGCGATATTCTGACCTACAAACGCGAACTGCTGGCACGATTGATCTATCCGGTGGCCAACCCCGGTTTCAATTATCAATTCTGCAAAGGCTACTATGCCCGCGTCGCTGACGGCAAAATCAACGGCCGTGTCTGTCGCCTGATGGTGACGCCATTGTTGCGGGCGCTGAAAAAGGTATTACCGCCCAGCGATTACCTGGATTACCTGGACAGCTTCCGCTACCCGTTAGCCGGTGAGTTCTCCTTCCGCACTGAAGCCGTCAACGACCTGCGTATCCCCAGCGACTGGGGACTTGAAATCGGCATCCTGTCCGAGATGTATCGCAACAATGCCACCAACCGTTTGTGCCAGGTCGACATTGCTGACAATTACGATCACAAACACCAGGATCTGTCGGCCGACAACGCCGAGGCCGGCCTGTCCAAAATGTCCATCGACATCGCCAAGGCGATTTTCCGCAAACTGGCGACCAACGGCGTGGTGTTGTCGAGCGAAACCTTCCGCACCCTCAAAGCCAGCTATTTTCGTATCGCGCTGGATTTTGTCGAGACCTATCGCAACGACGCCCTGATCAACGGCCTGACGCTGGATATTCACAAGGAAGAGCAGGCCGTTGAACTGTTTGCCCGCAACATCAAGGCCGCGGGGGAGTACTTTCTCGACAACCCCATGGAAACGCCTTTCATACCAAGCTGGAATCGGGTGCGCAGTGCGCAGCCGAACATTCTGGAAGAATTGAAAGAAGCGGTCGAGGCCGACACCCGGGAATTCATGAACCAGGCAGGTTGATCATGGCAGATCTGAACACCCGTGTTAGCAATCATTTGCAGCACATCTATCCGGCGCTGAACAGCGACGAATCACAACAGTTGGCCTCAGACCTGATGGCGACCATGGGCCTGGACCCGGGTCAGGTCCACGCTGGCAGGCAGCAACAGGCCTGGGACCAGAACGATGTGTATCTGATTACTTACGGCGACAGCATCAAGGCGGACGCCGGTGATAAACCCTTACAGACCCTGCAGACATTCCTGCACCAGCATTTAAAAGGGTCCATTACCGGCGTACATGTATTGCCGTTTTTTCCGTGGAGTTCGGACGATGGTTTTGCCGTCAGTGATTACGACACCGTGCATCCTGCGCTGGGAGACTGGCAGGACATTGAAGCATTGTCGGTCGACTTCAAACTCATGGCGGACCTGGTGATCAATCATTGCTCATCGTCGCATTCCTGGTTCCAGCAGTTCATCGACGACGAAGCGCCGGGCAAAAACTATTTTTACACGGCCGACCCGACGCTGGATCTGAGCGCCGTCACCCGACCGCGGACCAGCGAGCTGCTGCGACCGGTGGTCACCGCCGGGGGCGTCAGGCACGTATGGTGCACTTTCGGCCACGACCAGGTCGATTTTGATTTTCGCAACCCGGATGTCCTGCTGGAGTTTGTTCGTATCATCCGTCTGTATCTGGACCACCGGATCCGGGTGTTCCGCCTGGATGCCGTCGCCTTTATCTGGAAAGAGCCCGGCACCAATTGCCTGAACCTGCTACAGACCCATGAGATCGTTCGCCTGCTGCGCGCACTGATCGAACATGCCGACCCCGAAGCGCTGATCATTACTGAAACCAACATACCAAAACGGGAAAATCTGAGCTACTTTGGCAACGCCAACGAAGCCCACAGTATTTATAATTTCTCCCTGCCGCCGCTGCTGCTGTTCACCCTGCTCAATGGCAACTGCCGGCACCTGAAGAACTGGTTAATGAGCATGCCACCGGCACAGCTGGGCACGTTCTACTTCAATTTTATTGCCTCCCATGACGGTATTGGCTTGCGACCGGCAGAGGGCCTGCTCAGTGACCATGAAATCGAGTCCCTGCTGGCGGGTATGGAGCGTTCCGGCGGCCGTATATCCTGGCGTGCAACGTCGGCGCTGGAGCGACGCCCCTACGAAATCAATATCAGCTTGTGGGATGCGCTGTCGTGCACGCTGGAAGATCAGTCGGGCCAGCCGGACACCTGGCAACTACAGCGGTTTATTTGTGCACATGCGATTTTACTGGCACTGGAAGGTGTACCCGCGTTTTATATCCACAGTTTCCTGGGTACCGGCAACGATGAACAACGCCTGGCGCAGAGCGGGCACAATCGTCATATCAATCGCCATCAGTGGTCGCCGACTGAGCTAAAATCCCTGCTCGGCGATGCCGGCACACACCAGGCTCAGGTCCTGTCTGCCCTGAAATCACTGATTGCCATCCGGCAACGACAACCGGCATTTCACCCCAATGCGACGCAATTTACCCTGCACCTGGGCGATGGTATTTTTGCTTTCTGGCGCCAGAGCATTAATCGCGAGCAAAGCATCTTTGCGCTCAACAATATCTCGTTGCAAACCCATCACATCCCGTTGTCGGACATCAATCTGATCGACACCGAAGACTGGTATGACCTGGTCAGCGGCAAGCACATTGCGCTGGAAACCAGCGAAATTGTACTGGCTCCGTATCAAACTGTCTGGCTGAGCAACCGACGACCAGAGGCCAGCGGTATCAGCACCGCCGGCAGCAACAGCAGGATGGAAGATAGCTGAACCGGCAACAGCCACCCGCTCACCACCCAGGGCAAGACCGCACAGCTGGCCCAGAACAGCATGGCCTGCCAGGCTGCACCGGGCTTTTGCTCCAGCAGACGACTGTTGAGCCAAAGCCCGCCGCCCAGGGGAATGAAGTGCGCCAACGCCAGACCAAAGCCGGGCATGGTGACGTTAAGCAAGAACCAGACGGTGAATCCCATCAACAGAATGTGCAGCGCCAGCACCGTGAGCGCCAGCGACAACGGCGGTCGCGAGTCATACTTTTGCTGGCTATCGGGCAGGCAGCGCGCCAGCGGATAACGCGCCTCAACATCGGCCGGCCGCCAGCCTGTGGGCATGAACCACAGGCGCAACTTGTCGCGCCAGCGCTCTGCATGCCAGCAATCCTGTAGCAACTGCCAGTGCACGTGCATATTGGCGTAAAACGGGTTCCAGCTTTGCAGAGGTTTGCGTACGCCATAGACACAAGGCTCCTCGTCCAGCTCTTTCTGGTAGGTGCCAAACAGGCGATCCCAGAGAATAAACACGCCTCCAAAGTTCCTGTCGATATACGGGTCATTGATGGCATGGTGCACACGATGGTTCATCGGTGTCACCAGCACCTGTTCCACCCAGCCCAGGGTTTTGATGAACCGGGTGTGCACCCAGTACTGATAGATCAGGTTCAGTGACCCAACGGTTACCACCACTGCCGGCGGAAACCCGGCAAACAGCATGGGCAGGTAGAATACCGAACCGATGAAAAAACCATTGAATGGCTGACGCAACGCAGTGGTCAGGTTGTATTCTTCACTTTGATGATGCACCACGTGAATGCCCCACAGCACATTAATTGTATGCTGACAGCGGTGGCTCCAGTAGTAACAAAAATCGTAGAACACGAAAGCCAACAGCCACAACCAGGGGGTCATGGTCAGCTCGCCGTGCGGCAACACCGCCCATAAGGTGGCATAGGCCAGAAACCCCATGAAGCGCGTGGCAAAGCCCATGGTCTGGCTGAGCATGCCGGTACTCAGCGATGCGATAGCATCATTCAGCCGGTAGTAGCCGGTCTTGCGTCGGAAATCCAGCGCCAGCTCCAACAGCAGCAACAGCATGAATGCGGGGATGGCATAAAGGATCAGATTCATCTAACACCCGTTTTTATTATTGACTATATCAGGTCTCACGACTGGCGCCAGTGGCATATTTGATCACGCCAGGACTAAGGTATTATGCCCGGGTGTCGATATGCTATTTAACTGGCGCGTGTAAACAGCCGCGAACCGACTACGATTGCCTATCGGGATCCTTAATGACACGTAACACACAGTTACTCTGCCTGGCCCTGCTGGCGACCTGCGCACTGGGCGCCTGCAACAACCGGTATCAGGCATTCCCGCGCGCGGTCACGTTTGCCGGGGTCGAACAATCCGTGGCGCGCTCGGCGGCACACTGGAACCTGATGGCCGCCAACGAAGCCGCGTTGATCAGCGCGGCATTTGAGTCTCCGCCCATGCTTTACATAGCACAGACGGATACTACCGACAGTCCCTTTGAGCAGGCCTATCATCGACTACTGTCAGCGCAACTGGTGGCCAGCGGCGCCAACGTCATGCTGAATCCGGGCACTGCGGCACTGCAGCTCGATTACGACATTATGGTGGTCAGTCACGATAACGGACGCAGCCTGCGCCCGCGCCCGGGTTTCTTCTCGGCCGCCTTCGCTATCGCCGCCATCGCCGGCAATGTGCCCAACTGGGAGGACAACAGTCTCGCCATCGTACCCCTCGCCCTGGGCCTGGATGTGCTCAATGATCTATGGCGTGATACCCGGGCGACAATGTCGGAGGTGATCGTCACTACCACCTTGCACAACGGTGATCAGTTGCTGAGGTCCGACGCCCGTATTTATTACGTCCGCGATGCCGATCTGGTCAACTATCAGTCCCGGGGCAAAACCTTTACTGTGGTCGGGAGTTGATGCCATGACGCGCCAACATCCCTTGTTTATCCTCGTGTTACTGCTATCCGTCGCCGGCATCAGTGGTTGCAAAACTGTCGCCCGGACCCTGGGCAACCCGGTCATTACCAACAACCACCAGGCAGCTCAGGGCCTTATTGGTATTGCCGGTGACCAGCTTGACCCTTCGTCCAGGATGCTGGCTGCCAGTTTTGCCAACATCGACAACCTGTCGCTGTCATCCTCCTTTGGTCGCATTGCCTCGCAACAGCTGGTGTCGGCATTTGCGGCTGAGGGGTATCAGTTCGTTGAATTGCTATTGCGCAATAATGTCTATGTCGATCAGAATCAGGGAGAATTTCTGCTGTCCCGTTCGCTGACCGATATCAGTGCCCAGCACAATGCCGATGTGGTCCTGGTGGGCACGTACGCCATCGCCGAGCGCAACATTTACGTCACCGCCCGCCTGATCCGAACGCGCGACAGTATTATTCTGGCATCACACGACTACGCCGTGCCTTACACGCCTGATATGCGCCGACTGCTGAGACCCGAGCGCTGGTAGCCAGCCACCGATCACCGAATACCACCTGAGCCCCCCGGAAACCTATGTCCGCCGTTATCAACATCAGCCGAAGCATGCTTGCCAGCCGGCAACGCATCCTGCAGACAACGTTGTGGGCGACGCTGATTCTGCTCAGTATTGCCTACATCCCGAGCGTCATACTGGCTTTACAGCTGGAAATCTGGAGCCTGCTGATTGTTGACAACGTCGCCCTGGCCGGGATGATTCTGCTGGTCCGGGCCGGCAGACTGGATTACCACTTGCGCGCCAGCCTGTTTCTTGGCGGCTGGGCCGCCACAGGCATCTACTTGCTCTGGGTTCTGGGCCCTGTGGGTGCCGGCACCGAATGGCTGCTGGTGGTGCCGGTATTGTCCGCACTGTTTTTCGGTTTTCGCGGCGCATTTGCCGGTATCGCCTTTGCCGTGTCAGTGGTACTGGGATATGGCTTACTGCTGCTGGTCGCACAATCTCCCAGCCCGGTTTACGGTGACGCGGTCTATACGACAGAATCATGGTTTGGTGTCAGCGGCTCATTTCTATTTCTCTGTGTCCTGATCTCGCTTGCCACTGCACGTTTGCTGGACAGTCTCGAAACCACCATGATCGAGCTGGAGACGTCCCGCCAGCGCATCGCCGAATCGCTGAAGGAACGCGAACAACTGCAGGATCAATTGCTGCACTCGCAAAAACTGAGTGCTCTGGGCACGATGGCCAGTGGCATAGCCCACGACTTCAACAACCTGTTGCAACCCATTCTCATGGCGAGCGAAGAGGCCCTGGAGCTGGCACCGACCGAGAGCACGCAGCGGCATCACATCATCAATGCCATAACCTCGGCAGAACGGGCGGCGCAACTGGTCAAGCGCATTCTCAGTTTCAGCCACCAGCATGATGCCGACGCCAGCAGCACAGCTGTTGCCCCCGCACTAATTGAAACCGCGGCCCTGCTGCGCAGCAGCATGCCGGCCAACATCGATATCCGGGAAACCATCAACGCGCCGGATGCCTGTATTCTGGCGACCCCGGGCATGCTGCACCAGATTGCCATGAACCTGGGCAGCAACGCCTGTCTCGCCATGAAACCCGATGGCGGTACACTTGAATTCAGACTGGATCTGGTGGGCTCCGGTAACGAGGTGCTGCTGACCGTCAGTGACACCGGTGCCGGCATCCCCCCCGATATCCAGCACCGTATTTTTGAACCGTTTTTTACCACGCGCCGCACCGGGGAAGGCACCGGCCTGGGCCTGGCCATTGTGCATAAACTGGCGACAGAGCTGGGCGGCAGTATACGGGTCAGTTCGCACCCGGACCGGGGTACCGAGGTGGCGATGAAGTTCAGGGCAACACTGCCCGCCGATGCCACTCTGCACGGCAACGGGCAAGCCGCGCTCCCGACGCCAGCGTCGCCTTTGCCATACCGGGTCATGGTGGTGGATGACGAAGAGCTGGTGCGCGCAACCGTTCGCATGACACTGCAACGCGAGAACATGCAAATACTTGAACACGCCTCGCCAGACAGCGCCCTGCATCAACTGCAAAATGACAGCGGGCTGGCGATCGATCTGCTGCTGACTGACCAGACCATGCCCGGCATGACAGGTATCGAACTGGCCACGCGGGTTCGCGGGCTAAGACCTTCTTTGCCCATTTTGCTGATGTCAGGCAACCTCAGCGACCCGGAGCGCGCACAGGTCCAGAGCCTGGAGTTGATTGAAACACTGGACAAACCCTTCAGTCGAAAGCTACTGTTAGCCGCCGTAGAGGCCATCAGGCGTGCGTGAGCGCCAATCAGGGTCCTGGCAGTCGCTGACCAAACCAATAACCAGAAACAGGATGTCTTATGATCCCCGAAGCTTTGTCCCGATTGTTTATCCCCGCCAGCCGAATCATCCTCGCGGTGTATTTCATACTGCCGGGCCTGATGAAGTTTACGCAATATGACATGCACGTTGAATACATGGCCTCCCATGGCATGTTCTGGATTCCTTTCTTTCTGGTCCTGACCGGTGTCATTCAGGTGGGTGGCGCGGCCGCACTGTTTGTCGGTTACAAGGTCTCCATCGTGGCCTTTGTGCTGGCCGGCCTGACCCTGGTTATCAGCCTGGTGATGCACGATTTCTGGACCATGGCAGAAGGGCTGCAACGCTCGCACGAGACGCAGAACTTTTTCAAGAACATGGGCATCATGGCCGGGCTGTTGGCCCTGAGTGGCGCCGGTGCCGGCACTTTCAGCCTGGATTACCGCAAACCTGCGGCATAAAATCAGCGTCGATGAGGCCGGACTCCGGTTTTCCCTACAAGTTTGACACCGGGGTCTTGGAAAACGCTTTCGATTCTGACATATTATGCGCCCCGGGCGCTGTCGCCGGGACCAGCGCTTGACGCGCGGTCACCGGCCCGACGCTGATACATGTAACAGACCCCTTCGGAGTGTAGCTCAGCCTGGTAGAGCACTGCCTTCGGGAGGCAGGGGTCGGAGGTTCGAATCCTCTCACTCCGACCAACATTGGCTATCGTCAGTGCGCCAAGCTACAATCAGGCCATGATTTCAACTTCTCTCCGACTATCCCGACGATTGACCACACTGATGCTATGCGGTTGCCTGTCACAGGCCGCGCTGGCACAGGTTCAGGGCCAACCAGCAGCCGACGCTCCGGCGGCGGATGCGGCCGCCAGCGAGCGCTTCGCAGTGGAAGTGGGGCTCGAAGCGTTTCAAAACGAAGACTACGACACGGCGCTGAGTGTCTTCACCGAAGGCGCGATGATCGGCCACGCCATCGCCCAGTACAATCTGGCGCTGATGTATCATCAGGGCATCGGGACCGAGCAAAATTTTGAACGCGCCATGCAACTCTACGCATTGTCCGCCCAGCAAGGTATCGTCAGCGCGCAGTTCAGTCTGGGCGTCATGTATGATCAGGGCCAGGGCACAGAACAGAATTACCGGGAAGCCTATTACTGGTATGAGCAGGCCGCCCAACAGGGCGATGCCAATGCCCAGTATGCCGTTGGCACCATGAACTTTTACGGTCAGGGCCGGGCGGAGAATTTCCCCGAAGCCATGCGCTGGTATCAGGAAGCCGCACGCCAGGGTCACCGCGATTCACAATATAATCTGGGCGTGCTGCTGATCAGTGGTCTGGTGAGTGAACCCAACCCGACCGCAGCGCTGACCTGGTTTACCATGGCCGCCGACAATGGCAGCGCTGACGCGCAGTACAATGCGGCGCTGATGTACGCCACCGGCCAGGGCGTTGAGCGCGATGCCGCGCAGGCGCGGGATTATTTCAGACTGGCGGCCGAGCAGGGACTGCGGGATGCGCAAACGCGGCTTGGCATTCTGTATGCGACCGGAGATCAGGCAGGTGTTGCGCGTGATTACGAGCAGGCACGCTACTGGTTCAATCGCTCCGCCCACCGCGGCGACGCCACCGCACAATACTTTCTGGCGCGTATTTTCGCTGACGGGCTGGGTATAGAGCAGAACCTCGCCATTGCCCACATGTGGTACGAACTGGCATACCGTTTTGGTTATGAGCATGCGATCAGTTCACTTGAGCGCCTGAGCGCTGAAATGGACGAAGAAACCACCCTGCAGGCCCGTCTGATGGCCGCTCGCTGGATGCGCGCATACGCGGAACAAAATCCGGACACTGTCCGCGTAACCCGGATACCGGATGAAAATACGGACGCCAATAATAACCCGCCGTAATGATCCGATCATTCGAAAGTAACGTATTGGTCGGGCAACAAATTTAAACACAAACCAAGCAACAAACTAAATCAGCACTGCGCGTCACCGCCCAGTTCACCGGAGAAAACTGTATGTCATTGGAAGTTATTGATTTTGGCGCCTCGGATATCGACAACAAACTGGCCAACATGAGCACGTCACAAATCGACGACCTGGCTTTTGGCGCGATTCAACTGGATGCCAATGGCGTTATTCAGCAATACAATGAAGCCGAAGGCGCGATCACCGGTCGCTCACCCGGCCAGGTGATCGGCAAAAACTTCTTCACCGATGTTGCGCCCTGCACCAATACGCCCAAGTTCAAGGGCGCCTTTGACAAGGTCGTCGCCGACCGCGGCAGCGTCATGCTGGAGTACACCTTTGACTACCAGATGACACCAACCAAAGTAAAAGTTCATATGAAACCGGCACTGGTGGGTGGCAGCTTCTGGATCTTTGTTAAAAGACTCTGATCCATGTGGTGGCAACAACCGGGGCTACTGGAAAGTTATCTGGACGACTTTCTCAGTGATGCCCTGCAACGACGCGGCCTGGGTGATCTGCTCCTTGAGGCAGACACCCGGCCGACTGACCTGCTGACGCATCCCCGTCATTTCGGACTCGCCTCGCTCGACATGGTCGAGCTGGCGCGTCGTTTTGCTCACATGCTGGGCCTGGACCGCACCGGTGTATCCGACCTGCTACTGGCCAGACGGTCGGCCGAAGGCTGGACCGGCGTCGCCCGACGCAGCCTGGCCATTGACGACAGCAGCCTGCATTTCTACTCCTCCGGATCTACCGGCGAGCCCACACCTGCCGCTCATGCGCTGACCAAATTACAGCGCGAAATCGATGCCTTTCGGGCGCTGCTGCCGACAGCCGGACGCGTGGTCAGCACGGTACCGTCGCATCATATTTACGGCTTTATCTGGAGCATATTGCTGCCCTCGGCACTGGGCTGTGAGCGCCTCCGTGTGCAGCCGGCGCGCGAACTGCCGGCCACCTGGGCCGGGCAACTGCGCGATGGTGATGTTATCGTGGCAACGCCGGACATCTGGTCGATGTTGCTGACGCATCAGGTGTCGCTTCCTGACACGTTCACTGGCCTCAGTTCCAACGCCCCGCCTCCGGCCCGCACCGCCCCCGCCATTCCTCGGCAAA
>UEXM01001140.1_pt1 | contig 22666 bp, 24 predicted proteins | sample 1796661 | NCBI WGS metagenome assembly UEXM01 (sample SAMEA4772469, study PRJEB27181) | metagenome | reverse complement strand
CGAGACCGTGGCGGTGACCGGCATTGCCCAGATTCACAACCGTACCGGTGAGGACTGGCAGAATGTCAGTGCCACCCTAGGGTTAGTGCCCGCCGGTTATCGCCCCCTCCCGGATCTGCACCCTTGGATGGTACGCCTGGCGACACCACAGCCGGCGATGCGTAAGTCACCGTTGCATTCCGTAATGGCGGAATCTGCGGCCTATGAGACAGATATGGCTCAGCGTATCCACGCGATGCCCGTGGCAGCGCCTGTGGCGCACGGTTTTGATATGCGTGTACCGCTTTCAGCGCCGCTCACTCTGGCCAGTGGTGACGCCACTGCGCGCCTTCCTTATCAACAGGCGGTGCTGCCGGTAACTCTGACCCGCGAAAGTTACTTATGGCAGCAGCCAGCAGTGTTGCTGGTGGGGGAGTGGCAGAACACCAGCCCGCTGCCCTGGTTGCCTGGTCACGTTACCCTGTTGCGTGATGGCCAACGCTTGGCCCGTTATTACCGCGGCAACAGTATCAAGCAGGGCGAGCACGTGAAAATGAGTTTCGGTGATGATCCGCGCTTGCAGATTGCGGTGGTGCGCGAACCCTCACAGCAAGGAGAGGTGGGCTTGATCAATAAGGAAAGCACGCTCTCTGCTTTAAAGAGCATTACCCTGTCGTCCCATTACGATAAGGCAGTGACGGTGAACCTGTTGGATCGACTTCCGGTCGCCGCAAACGAAGATATTACTATCACGGCCAAGGGCAAGGCCTCAGATGCCAAGGATGTGAGTGGCGTGAAAGGACTGCAACGATGGCAGTTCACCTTGCCCGCCGGGGGCGAAGAAAGCCTCAAACAAGGTTTCGAAATTCGCTACCCTGAAGATGCAATTCTGAGCGGTGTAGAAGGGTTGTGAGGAGAGTTCAACGTTGAAAATTGAAACGGGCAACGGTGTAGAGGCTACGTTTTAAGCCAACAGGCCGCGCCCAACGTTAAAAAGTTTGAGCGCGGCCTGCTGGCGTTACCTGTTGGCACCAAACGAACAGGCTATGTCTATGCGCATTTCAGCCTTCAACTCTTTAATCGGTTTCCGCTGGTGGGCGGGTACCAATGACCACGTCTACGGATACCGGCTGACGGTTACGGATAACCTCTAGCGTCACCTTGTCATCAGGCTTCATACCCGCGATTCGATTCATCGCTTCATAGCCATCGGCCATCATGTCACCGTTGATACCCACTAGCACATCACCGGGCTGCAAGCCGCCTTTATGGGCAGGGCTATCGACTACCACCTCGGTTACTACGCCTCCACGCACGTCTTCCACGCCAAAGCTTTCGGCTAGCGAGGGCGTCATATCCTGCACGGTGACGCCCAGGTAGCCGCGAATCACTCGGCCGTGGTCGATCAAATCATCCATCACTTCCCTGGCGATGGACGCAGGAGTAGCAAAGCCGATGCCCTGCCAGCTACCGTCCGCGGAGAGGATGGCAGTATTGATACCGATCAAATGACCGCGGGTATCGATCAGTGCACCGCCGGAGTTGCCACGGTTAATGGCTGCGTCGGTTTGGATAAAGTTTTCGAAGGTGGCGATTCCCAAGTGGCTGCGGCCGGTGGCGCTGACAATGCCCATGGAGACGGTCTGGCCCACGCCCAATGGATTGCCGATGGCCAGTACCACGTCGCCGACCTGTACCGGGCCATTGCCGTTGAGTTCCACTTCGGGCAAGTTTTCTAGCGCAATGTGCAACAGTGCCAGATCCGTTTCCGAGTCTGTGCCCACCACCCGGGCAGAGGCATCACGGCCATCGCGCAAGGCCACCAGAATTTCATCGGCATCGCGTATCACATGGTAACTGGTCAGCACATAGCCGCTATCATCGACAATCACCCCTGAACCTAGGCTGCTCAGGGCGCGTTCGCGGCGGGGCTGTTCCATAAAACGATTGAACAGGGGGTCTTCGGCCACCTCTTCATTGGTGATGATCTGGGTGGTGTAGATATTCACCACTGCCGGGGCCGCATGGTTCACCGCGCCAGCGTAGCTGGCCACGCCGGTGTCGTGCTGTGCCGGTGCGGCGTTTGGGCCCCACTGGTACCACCAGAGTGCGACAAGGCCGACGGCTAGGCCGGTGAGCACCGGGCCGGCCAGGAAACGAAGCAGTTTGATCACCGGTAATGCCCTCGTTATGCGGTTCCCCCCTTTCGTGAGCAGCCTGGTGAAGGGCCTCTGCGAGACAAGTGAGGGGTCAGATAGGTAAACTGCGCGCAATAGTAGAACCTGTGAAGGGCGATTGCTACCACCCGCTGACGGCGACAAACGGCCGCACGCCCCTATTGCTACGCGCTCGACAGCGCATAGCCCGACTCTAGGTTACACCGCGCAGCCGGTGATCGGGTTGGCGCGGTGATCGACGATCACGGGTTCTATGACCACATTTATACTTTCCGACCTACCGGTAGGTGCCATGCTCAAGCGCGATTACATGTTGTCTCTGCTCGACCAGGAACTGGCGGTGGACTGTTTTCAGGATTACTGCCCCAATGGTTTGCAGGTGGAAGGCCGCGAGCAAATCCACCGTGTGGTATCCGGGGTGACGGCCTGCCAAGCACTCATTGATGCCGCCATCGTAGAAGAAGCGGATGCGATTCTGGTGCACCATGGTTATTTTTGGAAAGGAGAAAGCCAGCAAATTCGAGGCATGAAGAAACAACGCCTGCAAACCCTGCTGCGCCATGATATCAACGTGTTTGCGTACCATTTGCCATTGGATGCTCATCCGACGCTGGGCAACAATGCGCAGCTGGCTCGACGGTTGGGTTTGACCACGGAGGGAGGTCTGGATGATTCCCTTCGACCTATCGGCAATGTGGGGCGGTTGGATAGCCCCATGAGCGCGTCGGAATTCGCGGCCCATGTGGAAGCGGTATTGGGGCGTACGCCACTGCATATTGGTGATCCTGAGGATGAAATTGAAACCATCGGCTGGTGCACCGGCGGTGCCCAGGGATTTATCGAACAGGCTCAGAGCAAGGGCGTGGATGCCTACTTGAGTGGCGAAATTTCAGAGCCGACCACCCATTTTGCTCGGGAAACCGGCATGCACTATTTTGCCTGTGGTCACCATGCCACGGAGCGTTATGGCGCCATGGCGCTGGGCCAGTGGCTTAGTGATCATTATGGTATCGAGCATACCTTTATTGATATCGATAACCCGGCTTGAACCGGGAGTTGTACGAGGGTTTCCTGTCTGATGAAAGTCACTGTGATTTATAACCCGGCCGCCGGCGGCGGCCGGGAAGTTCTACTTTGCCGTTTTGTGGCGGAGCTGGAGCGTCTGGGCGCGGCGGTGCGCCTGTACCATACCAAAGGCCCCAACGATGCTACAGATTATCTCAAGGGGCTGGCAGACCAGGGCGATTGCGTGGTCGTCGTAGGCGGTGATGGCACCACCAATGAAGTGCTCAATGGGCTAGCTGCCGGCGTCGCGCTGGGCGTTTTTGCTACTGGTACGGCGAATGTGTTGGCCAAGGAGCTGGCACTGCCGAAAAAGCCGGAGCAGGCTGCTCAGGTGGTGGTGCAGGGCAAAAGTGTAGCGGTGACGCCGGCGCGTTTGAACGGCCGGCGGTTTCTCATGATGTGCGGGGTCGGCTATGACGCCTGGGTGGTAAACGGAGTGAATCTGGGCATTAAAGAACGCTTCGGCAAGCTGGCTTATGTGCAATCCATGCTTGGCCAGATTGGCCGTTACGGCCAGAGGCACTACCGGGTGGAAGTAGATGGCCGGCCGCTGGATTGTTTCTCGGCCATCATTACCAACGGCCGCCACTATGGCGGCAGCTTCGTGTTGAGCCGCGAGGCCAATATCTTGCGCCCCCAACTCCAGGTGCTGTTATTTCAGAAGCCGGGGGTTCGGTTCTTGTTGCGCTGCCTGGTCGCTTTGCTATTTGGGCGTATGGAACGGGTGGACGGCGTAGCCAGCCTGCGTGCCCAGCGGGTGCATATCCGTTGCGAAAACCAGAAAGAGCCGATTCAGGCAGACGGCGACCCGGCGGGCTGCTTGCCCGCAGAGATTGAAGTGGAAGACGCGCCGGTGCCCATGCGGGTGACCGCCCTGTTTGATTCATAAGGCTTTGCGATAATCCTTGTACCGCTTGGGCAGGCACTCTTGGTAAGGTGCCGCCTGGCAACTCAACAAAAAAGCCCGCTGATGCGGGCTTTTTTGTGTCTGCTTGTTGGTGTTGGTACGGTAGGCCTTTTTGCGGAATCAGCCAGGCTTCTTGTCGCTGGTAGCCTCGTCGCCTTCCGTGTCGCCGTCGGCATAATCCCGGGGCGGCTCCACCATTATGTCTGGTAACGGGTTGTCGGCCACACCCACGGGGGCAAAAGGGCCAGTGGGTTTCTGTTGCAGGCCAAAGTCTTCAGAGAGTGTTCCCTTGGCGCTGGGCGCGTAATCCAGTGGTGGCGCCAGGGGTTCGCTGTTGTCTTTGTCCGGAGCGGAATCCAAAGATTTGGCCACGGCTCGCTTGCGTCCCACCTCGGAGCACAGCACTTGAACTCCCTTGGACAGATGCTCGTGTACGGAGCGATAGGCCTGGGTCATATCGTTGACCAGGTCAGCGGTTTGCAGAAAATGATCGTCTACCTTGTCCCGATAATGATTTAGCGCCTGACGGGCTTCGTCACGATCGCGAATTAATTGGCCGGCTTGTCGCCGTGCCGGTAACAACCAGAAAAGCAGTCCTGCACCTACTACCACGCCGGCAGCAAAGCACAGCACCCCAGTTGTCAGCATATCCATGGCATACTCCTGTAAGGTATCGCCAAGACGCTGGCGATAACGCTTTAGCTATTGCAGCACAGAGCTGCGCAATCGCCAAGGGCGAAAGGCGTAACAGGATGCGAAAGGAGTAGAAAATGGCAGCACAACGGCAAACCTTACCCGGACCGGCAGGGCAGCTGGAGGTGGTCGTGGAACAGGGTAGTGATGCGCCGCCGTTCGTGGCCATTGTCTGCCATCCGCATCCGCTGTTCGGAGGCACCATGGATAACAAGGTGGTGACGACCCTGACCCGTCTGGCCCGTGATGAAGGCGCTGTGGTGGTGCGTTTCAACTTCCGTGGTGTGGGTGAAAGCCAGGGCGCCTACAGTGATGGCATTGGGGAAACCGAAGATCTGCTGGCCATTCATAGCTGGCTGACACACAAGTATCCGCGAGTGCCACTTTGGTTATCGGGCTTTTCATTTGGCAGTTTTGTGGCTGCTCGTGGGGCGGAAATCCTCAAGGCTAATGGCATGCCCGCCCGGCAACTGTTGCTGGTGGCGCCTCCGGTACACCATTACCCGTTTGACGACATAGAAGACACCGGCTGCCCGGTGACGGTGGTGCAGGGAGATGATGATGAAGTGGTCCCGGCTGAACAGGTGTATCGCTGGGCAGAGCAAACCCCGTTAGCCCCCGATCTGGTGCGTTTCCCCGATTGTGGCCATTTTTTCCACGGCAAGTTGGTGGACTTAAAACAGGTAGCGGGCAGCCACTTGCCTACCTAGGCGCTGATGTCCCATGGATGGATTTCACGCCCTGACGGTTGTCAGTTAGCGGCCCTGGCGCTACATTGACCCGCCTTTGCTGGGCCTGTTTCAGGTCCTGAGCCAGTTTCAACTACACAGTGGCAGGTCCACGATCTATGACCCCTCTTGAGCAATATAAAGCTGACCTAGAGCGAGATGATTTCTTCCAAGACCCGGCCCAGCAGCAGGCTGTCGCCGCGCTGGATGAGCTTTATCACCGATTGCTTGAGGAGCCCGCCTCGGGGGGGCTATTGGGCCTCTTTCGAAAGCCCCGCCCCCAGATGGGCTTGTATATGTGGGGAGGGGTAGGCCGTGGAAAAACCTACCTGATGGACGTATTTTTCCAGACGCTGCCGTTTAAGGAAAAGCGTCGCATGCATTTTCATCGCTTCATGCAGAAGGTGCATCGTGAAATGCGTGAACGCCAGGGGGAAAAAAACCCGCTGATCAGTATCGCCCGCAAATTCGCCAGCCAGGCTAGGGTGCTGTGTTTCGACGAGTTTTTCGTCACAGATATCACCGATGCGATGATCCTGGCCGGCCTGATGCAGGAATTGTTTGCCAACGGCGTCACCCTGGTTGCCACCTCCAACATCGAGCCGGATGGTTTATACAAGGATGGGCTGCAACGGGCCCGCTTTCTTCCCGCCATTGATTTGCTTAAAGAGCACACTCAGGTGTTGAACGTGGATGGGGGGAACGACTACCGCTTGCGGCTACTGGAACAGGCAGAGCTTTATCACTGCCCTTTGGGAAAAGGGGCCGATGCGTTTCTTCAGGAGCGTTTCGCGACACTGGACCAAGATCACTCCCGGCATCGTGATCGCGGCAATGTGCTTATTGAAGGCCGCAAAATCGCCACTGTTATCTGTGCGGACGATGTGGTCTGGTTTGAGTTCAGGGAGCTGTGCGATGGCCCGCGCAGCCAAACGGATTACATTGAAATCGCTCGTGAATTCCACACAGTACTGCTCGCAAACGTGGAGCAAATGGGGGCCAGTAAGGATGATATGGCCCGGCGATTCATCAATTTGGTGGATGAATTCTACGACCGTGCGGTGAAACTTGTGGTCACCGCAGAAGTGCCTATTGACGATATCTATGCCGGGGGGCGTCTGGATTTCGAATTCGAACGCACCTGTTCTCGCCTTCAGGAGATGCAGTCTTCCGAATATTTAGGGCGCGAACACCGCGCCTGATCAGCTTGAACCCCGCAGGTCATTGTCCGGTTTTCACTGCTGGCCGCGGGTGTGAGCGTTTTGGTCATTGCTCAATAGCAAGCGCTATCAACATTATGGGCGCATTCTTTGCCCCTGCCGGTCCGGCGTTGGGGCTAATCCTGATAACCTGATGCCGGAGAGCATAATGATCCCCCGTACGCTGTTTAGTTCAGACCACGAAACTTTCCGCGATACCGTCCGTAAATTCCTCGAAAACGAAGCGGTCCCATTTAATGAAGAATGGGAACAGCAAGGCGTGGTCCCCAAAGACGTATGGCTAAAGGCTGGCGAGCAGGGTTTCCTATGCCCTATGGTGAGTGAGGAGTATGGCGGTATCGGCGCTGACTTCCTTTACAGCGTGGTGATCAATGAAGAAATTTCCAAGCTGGGCCTCACCGGCATCGGTTGGGGACTGCATACGGAAATCGTGGCGCCTTACATTGAACATAATGGCTCAGAAGTATTGAAGCAGAAGTATCTGCCGAAAATGGTCACCGGCGAAATGATTGGTGCCATCGCCATGACAGAGCCCGGTGCCGGTTCTGATTTGCAAGGTGTGAAAACCAGTGCGGTAAAAGACGGTGACCATTATGTGCTGAACGGTTCTAAAACCTTCATCACCAATGGGCAGAATGCAGATATCGTTATTGTGGTGGCAAAAACCGACCCGACTAAAGGGGCCAAGGGCATTAGCCTGTTTGTGGTAGAAACCGACTCTGAAGGGTTCGAGAAAGGTAAGAATCTGAAGAAAGTCGGCATGAAAGCCCAGGATACCTCCGAGCTGTTTTTCCAGGATGTGCGCGTACCGGCGGAAAACCTGTTGGGTGAAGAGGGCATGGGCTTTATTTATCTGATGAAAGAGCTGCCCCAGGAACGCCTTGGTATCTCCGTTGGTGGCCTGGCCATGGCCGAGTCTGCATTGGCGCATACCATTGAATATGTGAAAGAAAGAAAGGCTTTTGGCAGGCCCATTGCTGGTTTCCAGAACACTCAGTTCAAAATTGCCGAAATGCATACCAAGCTTGAAGTGGCGCGGGCCTATGTGGATCGTTGCTTGGAGTTGCACCTGAAAAAAGAGCTGGATATTCCTACGGCTGCGGCGGGCAAGTACTACATTACTGACCTGCAGTGTGAAGTGATTGATGAATGCCTGCAGTTGCACGGTGGCTACGGTTACATGTGGGAATACCCGATTGCCCGCATGTTTGCAGATTCGCGCGTGCAGCGGATTTACGGCGGTACCAACGAAATCATGAAAGGCATTATCGCCAAAGCGGTGCTGGCGGATTAACCCGGTGTAGAGTTAAAACGAAAGGGCTGCTTCGGCAGCCCTTTTTTGTGTCTTCTTGCGGCATCCCCCATACATGGATTTCTCCATAGACTAGATGACGCCAGAGGGATTTTTGCTGCTGTGGCTGACAGCTCCTTAGGTAAAAGAGGAGATTTTACAAAAAAAAGGCCTAATGGGAAAGTATTAGTCGGTCGAGGTGTTGCTGTCATTCGCCTAAGTTGTGTATAAGTGTAAGTGAACTCAGATTGAGGGATGGTCTTGCGTGTAAGCTAATAATTATAGGAAGAAGGAGAACAACAATGAAAAAAACAGGTATTTTAATCGTCGGTTCCGCCATGGGGCTGTTGTCAGGCCAGGCTATGGCTAGTGGTTTCGCGGTTGCCTATCAATCTGTTTCGGCTATGGGTACTGCTTATGCAGGTGCCGCTGTGCTGAGCGAAAACGCCTCTAACCAATGGTATAACCCTGCAACCTTGGCAGGGCTGAAGAAAACCGAATTATCTTTAGCTCTCCATCAAGTATGGATAGATACTCACTTTGAGGGGGATGCTTCTACAACGTCGTTTGGTAATGGTCCGGGAGACATGGACGATGTGGAGCCATTCGTCGGTAGTGGCTTCCTTGCGGTGCCGATTAGCGAGACCATGACGTTCGGTTTGTCTGTAACGGCGCCGTTTGGTTCGAAAGTGGAGTATGAGGATAACTGGGGTAATGCATTGTCTCCGGTTGGTCCTGGCTCTGGCGATTTCTATTCTACGGATTCAGACCTTAAGACCATCAATTTAAACCCCTCTTTGGGGATTCAGCTGACCGATAATTTAAATGTAGGCATTGGTGTTAGCTACCAGATGCTGGATGCAGATATTGAAAATGCCGGTACTCGCCTTGAGGGTGACGATGATGCTTATGGTTGGAATCTGGGTTTAACCTACAGCCCAGATGATAATAACCACTTTGGTGTTGCCTATCGTTCTAAAATGGAGTTTGAAGTAGAGGGCGATATTACCTTCAAGCCGGCCGTGGCAGGGCCTTTGGCGGACATTTATTCCGGTTCAACCGATGTGGACTTGCCTGCATCTCTGCAGTTGTCTTACGCCGGAGACCTTTCCGATCGCACTCAGGTTCTGTTAGGTGTGGAGTGGATGGAGTGGAGCAGCTTAGACGAATTATCCATTGATCATAACGCACCAGCACCGCTTCCTAACCCAGCGGTAGAGAACTTTGATTGGGAGAATACAACGCGTTACTCCTTGGGCCTGCGCCATGGCTTGAGTGAGTCGACAGTGCTTCGTTTCGGTGTGGCGATGGAAGAATCCACGCAGGGGACGAACAATCGTTCTGCTATATCCCCGGACTCTGAAAGGGTTTGGGCAACAATAGGTGCAGGTTTTGAGCCGATGGAAAATATGCTGATCGATGTGGGTTATGCTCACGTGTTTATTGATGATGCGGATACTAACCGTACCGATAAAGCAACTGGGCCGCTGAAGGGTACCTACGAGTTGGATGCCGATATTATCGGTGCTCAGCTGAGCTATCGTTTCTAAAACCAGCGGGGGTGGTAGAAGTAGAAAAGCGAGCCTTAGGGTTCGCTTTTTTTTTGCCGCAATGCAATGACTGCATTGTTCACGCAACATGCAACGCATCGGCCGTTGTGATCAGGTTGCTCTAAAAGTCGCGAATGACCAGGCTGCCGTCATTGGTGCACCGGAAGGCTCCGTGGCGGGGTGTTACTGTGGAACGGGCAGCCCGCAGCAGTAGGTGCAGGAGTCACGTTTGTTGTTCGCTGCTCTTTTGTTCTGCCAGTGCGGCTGCAATGGCTCGGTAGCCGCTGGCGTTTGGGTGGTAGCCGTCTTTAGCGAGCAGGGCTGGGTCTTGCAGAGCAGGATAATCGAGGTAGCGCACGAGGTGGCCATTGCTGGCCACGCGACGGTGCTGTTGATCCAGTTGCCGGGCACGCCAGCCGAGTAGCTGCCTGAGCGGGATGGGCAGGGCGGTAAATTTATGCATGGGGGGCACGGCGAGTAAGGTTATTCGGATGTGGGGATGTTGCTTGCTCAGTGCCTCAATCAGCTGCAGTAACCCTATGCGATAGCGGCGCCGGGAAGTGAAACCTGTGGTGTCATTAACTCCCATGCTGATAAATATCTGATCCACTGGGGGCGGGGCCGTATCAGCAAGGCGGGCGAGTAGCTCCTCCACACGGATGCCGTTTACGCCAAAGGTGTGCCAGGCCACCGCTTGCCCGGATTGTTGGTGCAGCTGTAGGGCCAGTTGGCTGGCCAGTCCCTGACGGTGGTGAAAGACGCCAACACCTGCCGCTGTGGACTCTCCGACTACCAGTAAGCGATGGGCCGGGGCACCATGGCCCCACTGGCCCAAGGGCTCGCCGTCAGCTTCGGGTAGCCGTACCGCGGTGCGGCGGGTGTACAGCGCCAGCGGGATGGCCACGGGGCTGAGAATCCCAAAAGTGAGCCAGAAAGGCAGATGCATAGCTTCGCCCACGAACATTTTTTCGCTAGCGGCAGGCCTCTTAAGCCTAAGCCGCTGATGACTATGGTGATGAGCAGGCCGTCGACAATTTCACCGATTGCGGCACAGGCTATCACATCCTTGTCTCTAAGTTGCTGGGCACGATAGCGGCGCCCGACAGGAGGGTGTTGGTTAGGGCCGCGTGGAGTGAATGCTGATTCACGGCTAATGACTGTTGGTACAAGGCAGCAAAGCCGATGATGACGCTGTCGTTTTGGCCATGGGCTTGCGAGTGGGGATCACCATGATGGTATATCGCTCTGGCCATGTTGCTTCCAGGTTAAGTTAACAGCATTAACATCGGCATGTGTGTAAGGCTGCCGCCAATCGTCTTTTATTGGTCAGGAGAAGGTTGGGGCTGGCGTCAATGCGGCATGGTGCATTTCGCGACTCTAGTTAGGGTGCTGGGTACGGGAAACGAGTATGAATCGCGTTTAGCGTTTTTTCCAAATCTTTGTCCCAGGGTACGTCGATGCTTTTCAGGTTCTCTTCCAGTTGCGCGAGGGTGGTGGCACCAATGATGTTGCTGGTCACGAAGGGGCGTGTGGTGACAAATTGCAAGGCAAGTTGGGCTGGGCTGATGCCTCGTTCACTGGCTAGTTCGCAATAGGCTTCAGTGGCAGCGATGGCTTGGGGATTGCTGTAGCGCGCAAATTGTTTGAATAGCGTGAGGCGGGCGCCTTCCGGCCACTGGTCATTGCGGTATTTGCCGCTGAGCATACCGAACGCAAGCGGCGAGTAAGCCAGCAATCCGACTTGTTCCCGGTGGGCAATTTCTGCCAAGCCCACCTCAAAACTGCGGTTGAGCAGTGAATAAGGGTTTTGAATGCTGACCGGAGGCGCCAGGCCGATTTTTTCTGCTTCATGAATGAAGGTCATGGTGCCCCAAGGGGTTTCATTGGAAAGGCCCCAGTGACGGATTTTTCCCGTATCCACCAGCGCTTTCAGCCCGGCAACGGTTTCGCTGATGGCGATGCCTTCTTCGCCCTCTCGATGTTTATAGCCCAGCTGGCCGAAGAAGTTGGTGGTGCGTTCAGGCCAGTGCAGCTGATAGATGTCGATCACATCGGTCTGCAGTCGATTGAGGCTGCCTTCCGCGGCGCCCTGCAAGCTTTTCGCGCTGAACCGCGGACCGCCGCGGATATGTTTAACGTACTCACCGGGGCCGGCGGCCTTAGTGGCCAGTACAACTTTATCTCGCTGACCGGTGCGCGCAAACCATTCGCCAATGATGGTCTCGGTGCGAAAAGAGGTATCCGGGCTGGCGGGCACAGCATACATTTCGGCAGTATCAAAAAAATTAATGCCATGATCTAGAGCCATGTCCATCTGGGCATGGCCTTCTTGTGCGGTGTTCTGGCTTCCCCAGGTCATGGTGCCCAAGCAGAGGGCGCTGACCTCGAGATCGGTTTGCCCGAGACGTCGATGCTGCATTGTCTGTTCCTTTAAAGAGGGTGCGGCAAGGGTGTAGAGTTATGCCTAATCTCAACATGGCTGCGCCGGCTTCACAATGATCCTTTTACAGGGCGCAGAGAGGCCCTGTAAAAGGATGAACCGGTGCCATGACAACAAATGCCCTCTGAACCGCTTGTGTTCTTTGGGGGGCTTGGGTAGAATTCGCGCTCTCTTGCCCGGCGTAACCGTCGCCGGTGGGTGTTTACTACCCGTAACATATTGAATTTAGGGCAGAATTCCATGAAGACCTACAGCGCAAAACCGGAAAGCGTAAAGCGCGACTGGTATGTGGTAGACGCCTCCGGCAAAACGTTGGGTCGGTTGGCTACTGAAGTCGCCAGCCGTCTGCGCGGTAAGCACAAGCCGGAGTTTACTCCACATGTCGATACCGGTGATTACATTGTTGTGATCAATGCCGATAAAGTGGCCGTTACCGGTAAGAAAGCGTCAGACAAAATGTATTACCGTCACACCGGTTATCCGGGTGGCCTGAAAGAAGCCAACTTTGCGACTCTGCAGGCAGAAAAGCCTGAGATGATCATCGAGAAGGCGATCAAGGGCATGCTGCCGCGTAACCCGCTGGGTCGCGCCATGTTCCGCAAACTGAAAGTTTACGCCGGCACTGAGCATCCGCATACCGCTCAACAGCCGCAGCAGCTGGAAATTTAAGGGGTTTGTCGATGGCAACTGTAGAAACCAACTACGGAACCGGTCGCCGCAAGACCTCTTCCGCTCGCGTTTTTCTGCGTCAAGGTAGTGGCAAGATCAGTGTTAATGGTCGCCCGCTGGATGTGTATTTTGGCCGTAAAACCAACCAGATGGTTGTTCGTCAGCCTTTGGAATTGGTAGAAGCGACTGATAAGTTTGACGTGCTGATTACCGTAAGCGGTGGTGGCAACAACGGTCAGGCTGGCGCTATTCGCCACGGTATTACTCGTGCGCTGATGGAGTATGACGGTGAGCTGCGTGGCCAGCTGCGTCGTGCAGGCTACGTGACACGTGATGCGCGTGAAGTGGAACGTAAGAAAGTGGGTCTGCGCAAGGCGCGTCGTCGCCCGCAGTTCTCCAAGCGTTAAGCTTCAAGCACTGCAGATTCACAAAAAAGCCCAGCAACGCTGGGCTTTTTTGTGTTCGAATCAGCTGTTTAGCGCTTATGGCGGGGTAATAACCGGTTGTCAGGTGTGGGCTTTTTCTTTACCATTTGCGCCGCCTTACTCCGCCCGTAACGCGAGGATAAACCTCGAGTCTCGGACTAACCCCGAGCGTGGGATCTAAGGGGAGAACATCTCAATGAGCAACGACGGTGTTAATAGCAGCCGCCGCACTTTCCTGATCGGTTTGACTTCGGCAATTGGTGCCGCAGGAGCCGTTGGCGTGGCTGTACCTTTCGTGAAGTCCTGGCAGCCCAGTGCCAAAGCCAAAAATGCCGGTGCGCCGGTAAAAGTGGATATTGGTCGACTGGAAGCAGGGCAGCGCGTAGTAGAAGAATGGCGGGGCCAGCCCATCTGGGTGGTGCGTCGCACGGACGATATGCTGGATACTCTGTCTCAGCTGGACGAAAAGCTGCGTGACCCTGCGTCAGAAGTGGATCAGCAGCCTGAGTACGCCAAGAATGATTGGCGTTCTATTAAAAAAGAATACCTGGTGCTTGTGGGTACCTGTACTCACCTGGGGTGTTCTCCTCTGTTTGAGGAAGAGCCTACGGTTGAGCTGGAATTCGGGGGCTTTTTCTGCCCGTGCCACGGCTCCAAGTTTGATTTGGCTGGCCGGGTTTACAAGGGTGTTCCTGCGCCGACCAACCTGGTGGTGCCGCCGCATTCGTACCTGAGCGAAGCTGTCGTTATCGTCGGCTCTGAAGAAGGGGAGACCAAGGCATGATGGGAATGGTGAATCGCGTTGTCGATTGGGTAGATGCCCGTCTGCCCGTGGTGGACTCTTATAAGCGTCACATGTCCGAATACTATGCGCCGAAGAACTTCAATTTTTGGTACTACTTCGGTGTTCTCTCTTTGGTCGTGCTCATCAATCAGCTGCTGACCGGCATTTGGTTGACCATGTTTTTCTCTCCTAACGAAGGCTTTGCCTCTGTTGAGTACATCATGCGTGATGTGGAGTGGGGCTGGCTGATTCGTTACATGCATGCGGTGGGCGCGTCTGCGTTCTTCGCAGTGATTTATATCCATATGTTCCGTGGCCTGATGTACGGCTCGTATAAGCCGCCGCGGGAGCTGGTATGGATCTTCGGTATGCTGATTTACCTGGCGCTGATGGCCGAGGGTTTCCTGGGTTATGTGCTGCCATGGGGCAACATGTCCTACTGGGGTGCTCAGGTGATCATTTCGCTAGCGGGGGCAATTCCGTTTGATCTGCTGCCGTTCGTTAGCGCGGCAGATGCCAAGGAAATCGGTGAAGGCCTGACCACGTGGGTTCGTGGTGATTATTTGTTGTCCACGGCCACGGTGAACAAGTTCTTTGCGTTGCACGTTGTCGCTATTCCAATTGTGCTGTTGGCCTTGGTGGTATTGCACATTCTGGCGCTTCACGAAGTGGGTTCCAACAACCCGGATGGCGTAGAAATCAAGCAAAACAAGGATGAAAACGGCGTCCCGGTTGATGGTATTCCGTTCCACCCTTACTACACCGTGAAGGATCTGCCTGGCGTGATCGTGTTCCTGATGATCTTTGCTGTGGTGATTTTCTTCTTCCCGGACGGTGGCGGTTATCTGCTGGAAAAGCCGAACTTTGAGCCGGCTAACCCGCTGAAAACCCCGGACCACATTGCGCCGGTTTGGTATTACGGTCCTTATTACGCCATGCTGCGAGCCACAACCATCGACTTCATCATGTCTTCCAAGGCGTGGGGGCTGGTGGCCATGGGCGGTGCTATCGTAATCCTGTTCGTGATTCCGTGGTTGGACCGTCATCCGGTCAAGTCCATTCGTTATCGTGGTTTGCTGAGCAAGTTGTTCATGGCGCTGTTTGTGCTTGATTTCTTGATGCTGGGCTATTTCGGTACCCAGCCGGCCACACCGGGCAAGACCATGATGGCGCAGTTCGGCACGATTTATTACTTCAGCTACTTTTTGCTGATCATGCCGTTTGTGCATAAATTCGAGAAATCCAAGCCGGTTCCGGAACGGGTAACGGGGGGACACTGATGAAGAAACTAGCGGTTATTCTTTTCAGCTGCCTGCCGTTGGTCGCATTTGCGGCTGGCGGTGGCCACAACGAGTACGTGGTTAAAGCGCCGGTAAATCTGCAAGACAAGGTTGGCCTGCAAAATGGTGCTAAGTTGTTCGTTAACTACTGCATGGGTTGTCATACCCTGCAGTACCAGCGTTACAGCCGCATGGCGGAAGATCTGGACATGCCAGAAGAGCTGGTGATGGAGAATCTGAATTTTGTCAGCGACAAGTTCGGTGACCAGATGCATAACGCCATGGACCAGGACGACGCGAAGAAGTGGTTTGGTAACGCTCCGCCGGATCTCACCATGGTGACCCGGTACCGCTCTTCGGATTGGGTGTATTCGTACCTGATTAACTTCTACGAAGATGAGTCCCGTCCGTTCGGTTACAATAACCATGTCTTCCCGAGTGTGGGTATGCCCCACGTGATGGCTGGCCTGGAAGAAGAGTTGGGTGAAGATGAATTCAACCAGGCGATGGGTGACATCACTAACTTCCTGACCTACACCGCGGAGCCGGTCCGGCCGCAGCGTGAGCGTCTTGGGGTTTATGTGCTGGTGTTCCTGGGTATCCTGTTGATCCCGGCTTATCTGCTTAAAAAGGAATACTGGAAAGACGTGCACTGATTCTTCAGTGTAGGATTCCAGGGTTGAACAGGGTATCCGTGTAAGCGGTTACCCTGTTTCTGTTATAGATCACTAGTGCGGAGATGATTCGACAATGGGTGTGGTGACCAAGCGTTCTTCAATGACTTTCTTTTCTTCCCCGGAAGATCATTACAGCCATCGCGTGCGTATCGTGCTGGCAGAAAAAGGGGTCACGGTCGATATCGTTGATGTGGACAGCAGCAACAAGCCGGAAGACCTGGCTTCGCTGAACCCTTACAACGAAGTACCCACGTTGGTGGATCGTGAGCTGACTCTGTTTCAGTCCACGGTGATCATGGAATACTTGGACGAGCGTTTCCCGCATCCGCCGTTGTTACCGGTTTACCCGGTGGCACGGGCCCAAAGTCGCCTGCTGATTCACCGGGTAGAGCGTGACTGGTGTGGCCATGTGGATGCGATTCTGGCCGGTGAGGAGAAAGACGTGAGTCTTAACAAGCGTCGCAAAGAGCTGCGTGAAGCGATCATCGCCACTGCACCGATCTTCAGTGAACTGCCGTACTTCATGAGCGAAGAGTTTACGCTGGTGGATTGTGTGGTCGCGCCGATTTTGTGGCGATTGCCCGCACTGGGTGTGGAGCTACCTGCCAAGCAGGTGAAGCCGCTGCTGGATTATGCCGAGCGTTTGTTCGACCGTGATGCGTTTCAGGCCAGCCTGACAGACGCCGAACGTGAACTGCGTAACCCGCTGTAATCATGTCTGAAATGACCTCTAATCGCCCGTATTTGATACGGGCGATCCACGAGTGGATCTGCGATAACGGCCTGACCACCCACTTGGCAGTGAATGCCAGCTTCCCGGGTGTGGAGGTGCCACAGGACTTTGTTCAGGACGGCCAGATCGTACTGAACATCGCTCCGCGTGCGGTGACTCAGTTTGTGGCGGATAATGATGAGATCGCTTTTTCTGCGCGTTTTGGTGGCATGCCCATGACGATTCGGGTGCCAGTGAATGCGGTGGTGGCGATTTTCGCCCGTGAAAACGGGCAAGGAATGGCGTTTGACCCGGTAGACTCGCCAGAGCCGCCGCCCACTGAGCCTGAAAAGAAAGACGACGGCAAAGGAAAGGTCAGTCACCTGAAGGTGGTTAAGTGAGACCCTGCATTCAACGTGCTGCATGCAGCACCAAAAAGCCTGCTCTCTGAGCAGGCTTTTTGCTTTCCGTGGGGTGTGGTGGAGGTGCCGAGTGTGTTCCGCCGCGGAACGCTTAATCTATATACTCAATAATCTTCACGATTTTCTGTACGCCAGACACTTTCTGTACCTGTGCCACTACTGCGTCGGCTTCGGCATGGGTGAGCAAGCCCATTAGATAGACCACGCCGTTTTCCGTGACAACTTTGGTTCGCAAGCCCGGCGCATCTCCGTTTACCAGTAGCCGAGTCTTGATCTTGCTGGTGAGCCAAGTGTCGTTGGTGCGGGCCAGGAAGGAACCGGAACCCACTACCTGTAGCTCGTTGTGTACAACGCGTACATGACGCACTTGGCTAGCAATATTTTCCGCTTGGGTGCTCAGATCTTCGCTGGCAACCTGGCCAGCCAACAGAACATTGCCATTGTAGCTGACCACCACAATGTGGGACTCATCCAGTTCAGCGCTGGCGCGAGATAGGTTGACTGCCACTTTGCGCTCAATGTTGCCGTCTTCTACGAAGGCGCCAAAGGTGCGTGAACCATGGTCCTGATCGGTGGGTTGATCTGACATGCCTTTGGACAGCGAAGCGCAGCCGGAGGTTAGTGAGAGCAGCAGTGCCAGAACGGTGATGGCTGGGTAGCGGATGAAGCGTGTGACCATTACTGGCCTCCGAATAACTGCTGGTCGATGTAATCGCACAGCGAATGGATGACCAAGAGGTGAACTTCTTGGATGCGAGCGGTTGATGTGGCGGGTACCCGAATTTCGATATCGTTGGGGCCATACAGGTTAACCATCTCGCCGCCTTCCTTGCCAGTCATGGCGACTACACGCATTTCGCGATCGTGGGCAGCTTGAATGGCTTGGATTACGTTAGCGGAGTTACCACTGGTGGAGATCGCCAGCAGAATGTCACCACTACCGCCCAGGGCGCGCACCTGCTTGGAGAAGATTTCGTTGTAGCTGTAATCGTTAGCGATGGAGGTCAGTGTGGAGGAGTCCGTGGTGAGAGCGATAGCGGGCAGGGCCGGTCGCTCCATCTCAAAGCGGTTAAGCAACTCTGAGGAGAAGTGCTGGGCATCACCGGCGGAGCCACCGTTTCCGCAGGTGAGGATTTTGCCGCCATTGAGCAGGCATTCGACCATGGCCTGCCCTGCTGCTTCTATAACGGTGGGCAGCACTTCGCCGGCTTTAGCTTTGGTTTCGATGCTTTCGGCAAACAGTTGCCGGATACGGTCCACGCTCATAATTGCCCCTTCATTGTCCGGTTCGCTACGTTCTAGTCGTTCGACTTTTAAAAGTTTCCAGCTTATTCGCTATAAAAAGCGTTTTTTATCCATTGGTAAAGGACCATCTGCTGGCTGTCCGGTTCCATGCCCAATACATCGAACCGGCAAGGCCGGTGATGATGTTCCGGATGGCGGGCCAGGTAGTGCTGGGCTGCGTTGATTAGGCGCCGTTGCTTGTGGTGATCCACCGAAGCGAGTGCGCCACCATGGCTTTGGTGTTTGCGCCAGCGAACCTCGGTGAAAACCAGAGTGTCCTGATCCAGCAGAATCAGGTCGATCTCCCCCTGACGGCAGTGAAAGTTTTTTTTCACAACGGTCAGCCCCTGGTCAGTCAGCCATTTCGCGGCCCGTTTCTCCGCGTCGCTGCCCGTGTCTTTATTACTGCGAAATAATGGCACGAGAGCGATTTTGGCCTGGGCCGGCAACGTGTGGCAGCGTCTGCGCTTTTCCGCCCGAAAAGACCGCCCAATCTAGCTCGCGAACGATGCGCTGATTTTCCATGTGCAGCCGCCCGGTGACACCGGGTAGCTCGCTGGAAGACAATGCGTTCAGCAGGTACAGGCGACCCTGTAGTCGATAGGCATCAATGCCCATGGCAAACAGTCTCTCATAGCGGCCATGGCCGTCCGGCCATTGTTCGTTGGCGGCATCATGCAATGCCTTATTGTCGTCCGTGAGAATCCAGGGCATGTCCACAAAGCGGATACCATTTAGGTCCTGGTCCCGTCGCGGGTTCTCTTCACCGCTGTAGATCAGGGCGGTGGAGTAGACGGGTAAATCTTTGGCGTAGTGGAAATTGAGGGCCGGTTTTACCTGACGCCCCTGGTTGGGGTCGGCGAGCAGGAACAGGAAATCCATGTCCTGGCGCCGGCGAGGCGGATTGTCCATCTTCAGGCTGGTGAAGCGGCTGACGGCGTTGCCGCGTTTCTGGCTCTGAGCTGCCAGCAGCATTTCTTCAACCGTTTCGCCAATGCTGGGGCCTTCTTGGTAGGTGCGGGTGACGGTGACCGAGCCGCCCAATTCCTGCCAGCGATCCACAAACGCCTGAGCGACACGGGCGCCCCAGTCCCCCTCAGGATAGAGAACACCAGCTTGTAAGGCGCCATTGGCGGCAGCATGATTGGCAATTTGGCGTGCTTCGTCTTCTGGAGCGAGGCCGAATTGGAAGAAATTGTCGGGACGATTATCGGTCTCGATGTAATTCAGTGCCATGGTAGTAACGGGCAGGGTGCCTTGGCCGGCAATGGTGGCGGCTTTGTCTTTGGATAGTGGCCCCAGAATGAAATCTGCGCCATCGGTGATGGCCTGTTGATACACCGCTAATACATCGTCACTGCCAGAATCATAGAAGCGCAGAGTTGGCGTGTGGCCGCTTTTCTGTTGTTGGTAAAAAGCGGTCATGATGCCTTCTTGCAAAGCGGCTCCAGCATTTTTCAAGGGGCCGCTGGTCGGCAGCAGGATGGCCACTTGACTGGGCCGTTGGCTGGCGGCTTTCTCAAGTGCATCGAGCATCTGCGGGACGTTATCAATGGCCGGGTGGCTTCGCCACTGGTTGCTCCACTGGTTCAGGCGAGTAATTTGGGCATCCAGGTCAGCAATCGGGTCGCGGTATAGTTGAGCCAGCGTCAACCAGCCGCGCAGATCGCCACTGCTGCTATCAATGGCCTCGTCCAGCTCGGTGTTGGGCATCTGCATGAGCAGCTGCCAGGTCATGTTGTGGTTGTAGTCTTGATCCTCGTCGCCGAGTAATGGATGGGCGGCTATACGTTGCTGTAGGCTGCTCAGCAGCTCCCCTTTCATGGCCAAGGCATCGGCACGTAGGAGGTCGAGTTGCGCCTGTTGCTCGGCGGGGTATTGCAATATCTCTTCTTGGTGTTGCTGTAGCAGCGATAGCGTCTTTTCTGTTTGCTGCTGGCTGAGCTGTGCCCGGCCGCTGAGCAGTAACCAGGCAAAGCGTTGTTCGCTGTTGAGTTTTTCGGGGTTCAGATCTGAGAGTAATTGATTGGCGTCAGCCGCTTGCTTTTCATTGAGATACGAAGAGGCCCAAGACAGGGTGGAGGCAATGCGTTCGTCTGCATCCATGCTGGCGAGTTGACTGCGGGCGGCTGTCAGTGCGGGCGGGGTCTCTGTGAGGCCATCGGGCGCCGCAACGACGGGGGTTTCATAGACCCTAGTCTTGGATGAGGGGCTAGTAGAGCAGCCGGCCACTACAGTGACAGCGAGGAGTGCTGCCAGATAAGCCTTTCTAAATTCCATGGCGAGGTTCGTATTACCAAAATGAAGCGGCTATTGTAGGCGCTTTCCGGGCGTCTTAACACTTGAGTAGTGCACGAATATGAGCGGGATTTTGTTTATTGTCAGTACGCCGATCGGTCATTTGGATGATATTACCCGTCGTGCGGTTGACGTACTGGCTGCGGTGGATTGGATTGCAGCAGAGGATACTCGGCACAGCCAGCGCATGCTTGATCAGCTGGGTATACGCAATCGCATGATTAGTTGTCATGACCACAATGAAAGCCAGCGTAGTGATGAACTGGTGAGCCGTTTGCTGGGTGGTGAGCAGGGGGCTCTGATCAGTGATGCGGGCACGCCATTGATCAGTGATCCCGGCTACAGGTTGGTTCGCGCTTGTCAGGAAGCGGGAGTGAGTGTTGTGCCGATTCCCGGTGCTTCTGCCTTGTTGGCGGCGTTGGCTGCGGCGGGTCAGCCTTCTGATCGTTTCTTATTTGAGGGTTTTGTGCCTGCCAAGGGGGCGACGCGTCAGCAGGCTATTGCGCGACTGGCGGGCCTCTCCGTCACCAGCATTATTTATGAGGCGCCTCACCGGGTGCTGTCTTTCCTTGAAACATTGAAATCGCTGGTTGAAAAAGATCGTGAAATTACCCTATGCCGTGAGCTGACCAAGCAATTTGAGACGATTCGGCGTGGCCCGGTGGCGGAAATCTGCGACTGGGTGGCATCGGATAGTAATCAACGTCGCGGTGAGTTGGTGCTGGTGTTGTCGCCGCAGGTCCACTCCTCAGCATGGACAGAAAAGGACGAAGCACTGGCCAAAACGCTGTTGGCGGAATTGCCGGTGTCGCGGGTGGCAAAAATTTTGGCGGCCCATACCGGGTTGAAGCGGCAGGAACTGTATGTGCTGTTGGAAGAGATGGGTTGAAGAGCGCAGGAGGGTTTGCCTGGGGCTGCGTGTCGCGTTTCAACTTTAAACGTGCAACTTGCCCCTATGCCTCTGGCTTACCGGCGCCCATACGACTAGAATCCCGTCCGGACCGGTTAGACAGTCGCTGGCGGTGGTTCTTTTAAAGAATGGCCGCTGGAGGAAAGTCCGGGCTCCAAAGGGCAGGGTGCCAGGTAACGCCTGGGGGCCACACTGGGAACGGTGTGGTTACGGCTAGTGCCACAGAGAAGATACCGCCTTTTCCTTCCTCGCGTTGGAATCGGTAAGGGTGAAAAGGTGCGGTAAGAGCGCACCGCGCCGCTGGTAACAGTGGTGGCAGGGTAAACCCCACCCGGAGCAAGACCAAATAGGGATCCGTTGGCGTGGCCCGCGCTGGATCCGGGTAGGTTGCTAGAGGTTTGTGGCGACGCAAACCCAAGATGAATGACTGTCCACGACAGAACCCGGCTTATCGACCGGTCCACCTTTTTTACCGCCATAGATGGCCTCTATCGCCTGTTAAGGGCGCAAGTTGATGTACGTCATTATGGTGATTTTTCATGCTGTTAGGCTACCTGCCTCGCTTACGTGGTGCGGAGTCCAGCATGGCACAAGTTGATACTCTCTTTAGTGAAGATGGCCACGAAGTGCTGCGCTTTGCTGACCTAGTGGTGGGCGAGGGAGTGCAAGCGAATCAATTCTGTATTCGCCACAACGACCGGGCGGCGCTAATCGACCCCGGCGGCGATCTTACCTATACCCCTTTGGCCATTGCCCTCAGCCGTCGCGTTAATTTAGACGGTTTGGACTATATTTTGGCATCCCATCAGGACCCGGACATTATCGCGTCATTACCGCGCTGGTTGATGCATACCCGGTGCCAGGTGGTGGTTAGTCGTCTGTGGTCCCGCTTTCTGCCGCATTTAGCGTCGTCCTATGTGACGGGTAAGATGGGTGAGCAGTTGCAGGCGCGAATTTTGGGCGTCGCCGATGAGGGCAAGGTGTTGCCGTTTGCCGGCACTGAGTTGTGGGTTTTGCCGGCGCACTTTTTGCACTCGGTGGGCAATTTCAGCTTCTATGATCCGCTCAGTGGCATTCTCTTCTCCGGGGACATTGGAGCCAGTCTGGACGGTGAAGAGGGGCAGGTGGATAATTTTGCGGATCACTGTCACAGCA
>UEXM01001224.1_pt1 | contig 22707 bp, 31 predicted proteins | sample 1796661 | NCBI WGS metagenome assembly UEXM01 (sample SAMEA4772469, study PRJEB27181) | metagenome | reverse complement strand
TACGCAGTCGTGTGGCTGCGCTAGAGGAGTAAACAATGGCAAACACATACACGTGGTCATATCCACAACTGGACACAGCACCCACGGAAGGTGACTTGTCAGACGTAATCAAGACAATCCACTGGCGCATTACTGCTGTCAGTGACAGTGAGCAAGACGCTGATAACAATTACCTGTCAGTTTCTATGTACGGTACTACTGGTGTTGAGGTAGAAGATGGTGCAGCCTTTACGCCATTTAATGATATTACACAAGATTGGTGCAAGGCAAAGGTCTTGGCTGACATGGCAAAGACTGAAGAAGAAGTACAGGCACAACTGGATGCACAGATTGCTGAAATGGCAACACCATCTATTGTAGGCAAAGTACCATCAAGCTGGTAGTAACCCATATTGCGACGTTGGAGACGTAATGAAAATTGAGCAGCAACAAACAATAGAACCTGCATTGAAGGTGCAGATGGAACTTGATGCCCACGAAAAAGAGTGCGCTATGTTTCGTGAGTTGGTGCATGGGAAGTTGGATGGTTTGGACAAGCGTATGTGGCGTCTTGAGGCAATGATAATGGCATCTACGCTAGGTGTCGTAGCACTGATTGCCACCCTTTTAATGAAATTAGGATAAACGATGGCAGCGATAACCACAGATGAAGAGTTACAAACACAAGTAGGCGACTTGGCAGGAACTGGTGTTCCACAGGTGTCAGCAACTTTGCAGACAACCGGAACTGCTGAAGAACTTTCCCCTGTGTCCGGACAATTGGGTGCTATGGCACCCTCTCCTGTTACGTCAATTTCCGAAACAGGTTTGGCTCCTATGGCTCCCACGGCCCCTGCAGCAAATGTTGGTCAGGTTGCGGCAACCTCACAGGTTACACCGGGGGTAGAAACCCTAGGTGGCGCACAAGCTGCCCAGCTAACTCCTGCAACCCCCTATGTAGACATGACGGGAGTTGAGGGCACGGCATCTTCGGGTTCTATGGCTACTGCCGCCACAGAAACCTTAGACCCCAAGGCTACTGTTCAATACCAACTTGGCGAAATTATGTCGAGTCTCGAATCAGGGACACCCATGCCAGCATGGGCAGCACCACAGGTTCGCAAGGTTAATGCCGTTATGCAAGCCCGTGGACTAGGGGCTAGTTCTATGGCTGCGGCTGCAATTACACAAGCCCTGATGGAGTCGGGTGTTCAAATTGCCTCTGCAGACGCGAACAAATATGCAGCCATCCAGCTACAGAACCTAGGCAACAAGCAGCAAGCAGCCCTCCAAAATGCGGCTACAGTTGCAGCAATGGACAAGGCAAATCTCTCTGCACGTCTTCAAGGGGCTGTCACAGAAGCACAGGCCGTACTGTCTGTAGACCTGAAAAACCTTGACAATAAACAAAAAAGTGATACACTTACATATAGTAGTCTAGTTCAAGGACTGTTCAAGGATGCTGCCGAAGACAACGCACGGCAACAATTTAACGCCAAGAACCAGCTACAGGTTGACGAGTTTTTTGCGGAACTAGGTTCGCAGGTTGAAACAGCAAACGCCAACCGTGTTGCAGCTATGCGCCAGTTCAATACAGGCGAGGCCAACGCAATGACCCAGTTTGATGCACAGGTCCGTGATAGCCGCGACAAGTTCAACGCCAACATGCAATACGCAATCGACCAGTCAAACACCGTATGGCGCAGGGAAGTTAACACGGCTAACACAGCTTTGCAAAACGAAACGAACCGCATCAATGTTCAGAACTCGTTCAATGCAAGTCAGACAGCAATGAATCAGCTTTGGCAAAAGTACCGCGACAATGCAACTTGGAATTTTCAGAAGAGTGAAAGTGAACTGGCACGTCGGCACGATATTGCAACCTTGGCTATGCAGTTTGCAAACTCTACAGAAATGTACGAAAATGAACAGAAGGACCAGCTTGTTGCGGGCATTGGCAGCTTGCTTGCACGGATGGTTGGCTAGGGAATTTTAGATGGATTTTTTTAAAACAATATCTAGTTGGATTGAACCTGCAATTGACTTTATTGCGGGAGAAAAAGCACCCGAAAGTTATGAAAGCGAAGTATTCGGGGCATCAAGGGACCGTTCCGGGGGTTTCTTGGGCCTAGTAAAAGCGGGCGCAACCGCCTACAACGCCATGCAAGATTCCAAAGAAAAAGAAGCTTTTGAGGCTGTTAAGTACAGGCGTCCAGAAATTACACGGTACACAGGTCGCGCTGCCAGTGCCCAACAAAGCGCGGGAATTACTCCTGTGGGATTGCGCAATCCAGATATGCAAGCGGCCATGCGTAAGTTCATGCAGCGGTCCAACACCAATCCCCAACTGAGTCGCTTACACCAACAGTACGCAGTTAATCGCACCATACAGCAGGGACGCCGCACCTCTGGCCTAGAACCGGCACGACTTCCGTCAGCAACCAAGATGGCTCCTGCAACAGTACGAAAAGAGGCAACAGAGACATAATGGCTGAAACAGATACACAAATCCTTCGCAGGGGTTCAACAGAAAACATAGACCAGTTTGCCTACGCACCTCCGGGCCACTCCCTGACAGTGGACAATAGTCGTTGGCCTTGGGGAAAGCCCCCGAAACACGCCGACCCTGATGACGCCCTAGACGAAGCAATCGACTCCATCAAGAAGCCCAAGACTCGCGGCGAACTTATGAAGTTGCTGTTGCTGGGGGTATCTGTGGAAGTTATTGTCGAGGGTTTTCTTTTGGAATCTTTTCAAAAGGGCAAGTTTACCCCTGATGTTGCCGTACTCATCAAGCCCGCCTTGGGCATGTTCATTGCGGACATGGCAGAGGACGAGGGTATTCCGTATCGGTTGTTCGAGAATGACGATGCAATGGACAAGGACGAAATGGACGATGAGACTTTCTTCCGCATGATGAAACAGAACAACCCACAGATGTTTGGGTTTATCCGCGAGAAAATCAACGCACAGATTCGTGAGGGCAACGCACCCAAAGAATTAGAGGAAGCGAACTTCTTAAATATGGGAGACTCTGAATAATGGGAATTGGTATTGCACTAGCCAGCGGCTTCGTAAAAGAGAGGCTTGCAATGGGCGCAGAGAAACGTGCGGCAGATGCAGCGACAGCGGCGACGGCGGCTGAGTACACAACATTTACAAAGCAAGAGGACTATAAGGCGGGTATCGCTTCTACTGCTGCTAGTACAAAAAGAAATCAAGAAATAGAAGACACAAAACGTGCAAATGTAGCGACGGCGTTGCAGCAAGGCTTAGAAGATGGCACTCTGACAGCCGCAGGTGTACAGGCAATTGGGGGAGGGCAAAGCGTCTTTGACCCTAACTGGATTGACCTATCTAAAACTGCAAGTGCAATGGACGCAGCCGAAAAATTGGAAGTCATAAGAGGAGACTATGGCGGGCAACATGCGTGGAATCTTGTAGCACCTCTTGACTACGACTCCGGAAAGGGAATGGCTCGTGCCGAAGTCATGTGGAAAAGTTGGGAGAATCAACTTTCTACAGAAGAATCATACGATTATGCCCTAGACTTTTACAAAAAAAATCCCAAGGCTCTTGAGAACCTTCAAAACATGGTGCGACTACACGAAACTGAACTTCGCCAAGGTAATAGTCGCCGTCAAAGAGCAGCAGCTAGTGGTGATGTTACTGACCTACAGTACATTGACCTGTCAGAAAGTTATGGAAATGCTGTCCGTCTGTTCGACGAACTAGGGTTCCAAAACACTCAAGACATTGCTCTAGAGGAAATTGGCAATCAGACTATAGATACTGAGGACGATGAAACCCCAATCCTATTTCCAACTCAAGATACCGCTGATGGTGGTTTGAAAGGGGGGATATACCTCCCGATGAAAACTGCGGATGTGGATAACCTCAATCGCATAGCAATAAGAACAGGGTTTACTTCAGCGCAACAGCTAGTGGCGGCTTTTAATTTCAGAGCAGGACAACGCCCCGAAGGTGTTACTGACCAAGATTTTGCAGCGCAACAAAACGCTGTACTTCTCAAGGCTATTAAGCTAGAGCAAAGAGGCTACGGGGAAAAACTTGCTAACCTTCCCCTGCTAGATAAACAATCTGCACAGGCTATGCACGATGAGTTAAAAGATATATTTGGAGACGACAAGGCTGGCATGATGCAAGCCCTGTCTCTTATGACTGTGGCACCCCAAGGAGTTTTTAGAAAAACAAAAAGGGGTCGCTACAGCAGCACCGTAAACACGGGTAATCAACCCATTGGGTCAGGCAAGGTACTGGTAGAAACTATTACAGACGTAAAAGCAGAGGATTTCAAAAAAGGACTTACCGCACAAGAAGACGCTGTTGATTACCTAGACCAGTTAATTACGCTTGAAGTTAAAATATCTGAAGATGTCGGAACAGGTTGGGTCAGAAGCAGCGCGGCGTTTCTTGCCAGCTTTGGCATTCAAATCAGCCAAATTCCACAAGCTTTTGGTGCGCTGGTTGGAAACAACTCAGATTTTCAAGCCCTAGCAACTGGCACAGATATGGCTGACCTACAGGCAATTGCTCAAAACGCAGGGATTGACTTGGCGGCAATATCAGAAGCGGATGGTCTCCGCCTTACCTTGGCTGCTAAGATGGCCCGTGCCGTAGACCCAGCAGGTCGCCTTTCTAACCAAGACTTTGAGATTCAACTTAAAAGGTTAGGGTCGGCTAATTTCAGCAGCCCTCAAGCAATGAAGGCATCCCTAGAATTAGTTCGCAAAGAGTTCGCTAAAGACCTAGAGTACAAAAACATGCTGGCGGCTGTTCTAGAGGATACCCGCGCACTAACCCCGCAAGTTGCCCGTGTGGTACAGGCAAATTTATTGCATCGTGCCATAGAAAAGAAAGTATTTGGGACGCGGGGTCGGGGGGATATTGTCCAAGATGCGGGCACCGATGAGGCTACTACCCCTGTGACTACCAGACAGTCCTCTAAAACATTAAACGGTAATCCTATATATATTATTGTAGGTGGTCCGAATAATGATGAGTATTCGATAGACCCAGAGGGAACTCAAGTGGTGCCCGATGACCAAGTGGAGAACATAAAATAGCATGTCTCAACAAGTAACTGTAGAAGACGTAGAACAAGGCGGGGGTCTCGCTCCAACTGGCGTATTTCCCCCCTCTTCTGGTGGAACAGTGTCTGTGTCTGAGGATGGAGGCGAACCCAAGGCCGTAGGCGAAATCCCCCGAAAAGCTGCCCAGCCTTTGCGTACAGAAGTATCTCTTGCCCCTGACCCTGTTTTGGGCGTTACTGTTCAAACAAAAAGCACGGGAGACGTAGCGCAACAAGCTGCTGAAAGCATTGCTGCACAGACTACACCTTCTTTCGATACTATGTTAAAGAATGCAACAGGCGCAGAAAAAATGCGTCTTATGTCTACGCAAGAATTGGCTGAAGCAGGGGATGCCAAAGCAAAAATGCGTATGATGTCGATGACGGAAAGTCAGGTTGCCCCCGGCGAAACAGTAAAGGCATTCGTAGACCCGTCCGGCGAACCCATGACTCCTTCTGCGATGAAGAGCATGTTCCCTCGTTTGGATGACCCTTTTGCGTACGACAGGATGACCTTGATAGGGCAGCAACAGGCTGACCTCGACAACATGCTTCGGGAAACCGTTCCTGACACACGAGTCCGTCAGATTCTTGTTGATAATAGCTTGGGCAGTGCAATGGAAGTCGCAGGAGAACGTACAGCAGAAATGGGCCGTGGCAGTGTCAGCATTATTTCTTTGATAGCAGGAGAAGGTGCCTTTGCCACTCCTGCATACTATGCGGGCTTGGCGTTGAATGATTGGTACCAAGGACGTGCGTCTAGTTTTGGTACAGCATACGCTTCTTACGCCGCAGAAATAAAACGAGACAGCGAAACTAACCTAGACCAGATGGAGTCCGTGGTCGGTAAAGTAGGACTGAGTGTAACTGCGGGCAGGAAGCTAAACGATTTTGTAAAAACCCAGTTAAAACAAAAACTGGATAGTGGTCTTATTTCCCTAGAAGAATACAACGAAACTTTGTTTGATACAGTTGATGGTCAGCAGATAGAAAAAACACTTGTAAACGAAGAGACTGCACAAAACATCCTGTCATTGTCTATGAATGAACTGCCCCTTAGTGAACGATTTGGGGTTATTGCCTTTGAAAACCTAGTAGGCTTCATGGGGTTTGCTGGTGCCAAAGTAGCGAAAGGCAAGAAAACTCTCAAGCAAGCCAGAGAACTCAAGCAAAAATTTCCGGAGTTAACAGAGGGACTAGAAGACCCTGTCCTAATTGTTCAAGCAGTCCAAAATTCGGGCAAAGCTAGAAACATAAATATGAAGTTTCTTCAGATTGGATTACAAGGGGAAAAAGTTGACAACAATGTTAGCCGCCTTGCTAACAATATTGAGAACCTCCACGACGAACTCGCAAACATGCGTCTTGCGGGCAGTTCCATAAAGGGAAGCCCTCAGTACGCTAACTACATTGCCAAAAAGCAAGAAGTTAATCTTTTGCAATCCCGTATGCTCAAGGCAAAATTCACGGGCAAAACTATACCATTGATTGCAGAGGGTGCCGAAAACGCACTCATAGTATCCGCAGGACAGCTTGCCGCCCGTGACTTATTACCGGGGTTCACTGGCCTAGACGCTGATACGTCAGAGGCTATCGGGGCTATAGCTATGAGCATAGGCGGATACAAGCTTGTCAGAACTGTAGGGGGTGGACTTGGACGCAGAGGACTTCGCCTAGTAGACGGGAATATATCCGGAAGTGTTACGGGGGGTATGACCCGTATCCTAGACTTTATTGCCTATATCGGTACGGGAGGGACGGTTGGTCGCATATCCAAGGCCGAAGGAAAGTCTCTATTCGGTGACGAAACAATTGTTGCATACGAGAAAAGCATAGGTAGAAAACTAACAACGGAAGAACGGAGAGGAATCAACTACGCAACCCGCCTCATACAAGAAATGAATCCGGAGCAACGGGAATTAGTGTTCAAAGCACAGCAACAATATCTTGATATACGAGAAAGAATTGTAAGTAAATTTCCGGAGGGTGAGGCCCGAAAAGAGGCTGAAAAATTGTTCTCTCTTTCGTTTGCACAGGCGTCTGCCCTAAGTCCCTTGTCTGCCCTAAACAAATTAGCAACCAACAAGTTAAATATTCGAGACCTAAAGACTATGGATTCGGCAGCTTTAACTCGCCTCACTGACCAACAGGAAAATCAAATTGCCCTGACAGAAGCGTCTTTGGATAATTTTGAAAGGTTGCTGAATGAAACAGGGGACATGACTAACAAAGCCGATGTGTCTAACTATTTAATGGCACAACGTAAAAGTTTGCAAGATTACAAAGTAAAAATGCGTTCAGAATCAGAGGACCATCTAGCAGCCCTAGATGACCTAGAGACAATGGTCTTTGACGACATCACAACTGAAATATCCTCAGATTTTTTTGAAGAGTTGCTTTCCAGCCGAAAAACTTTGCATAAAAGAATCGGGAAATCTTTTGACGAAAAAGCAGAAATCTTGCGACTACAGACAGTTTTTCAAGAGGGGCTTTCCCGACGTATAGAAATAATTAAGGATATGCGAGGCAAAGGCTCTAGGCATCAGATACTTCTTGCCAACGCAGCAGAAGACATGATTGACACTCACATAGAGGCTTTGTTTGCCAAAGGCAAAGCTGCCTATAATGGGGTCGTAGAGTTTGCAAGAAGCCGTCCTAAAATTGATATGAGTCCTGTAGTCCAGCAGATGATAAATGATTTTGGTGGCATGACAAAGATTGAAAACCTTTTCAGTGCAGGTGGTGATTTCTTTAACGGTAAGCTTGGAAAACAAGCTCAAGAAGTATTTCAGGATATGGTTAACCGTGTTCTGCCCGTGGAGGAACTAGAACAAATGAAGGGTATGCTTAAAGCAAACGGCATCGACCCCGAAGGTTTGACGGATTTAGAAATAGCCCTTCGTGCTGACCAAGCTTCAAATGGAGGATTGCGTATATTCTCACAAGCAGACCCCTACGAGATAGAGGTTATGCGCCGTGCAGTTCGGGATTACGCATATAGACTAGACCCTGAAAACAACCGTGACTTGCGACGTATTGCAAATAACTTTGCATCATCCTTGGACAACCTCATAAGGACCCAAGATAAAGAAATGTTTGACATGCTAGATACTGCCCGCACCAAGTATCAGAGCGAGGTGGGTGACCGCCTACGCCCCGGTCAAAAACTAACCCAGTTGCTTCATGCCCGCAAAGGTCCAGAGGTAGCCGAAAGACCTGCGGATGCCAGCTTTAGATTTTTATACTCCGGTCAACTCAACCCTACATCAATATACAATCCCGTGAGTGATGCTTTAAGCGACATTGCGTCAGGTGGTAGAAAAGGCGCGAGGGCAAAACAAAAAATTGGTCAGATGCTGGATGAGTTAACTATTATATTCGGTGATAGGGTTGATGGAAAAGCTGTTTTTGACCTGACTACTCCCGAAGGTAAATCTAAATTTGAAACCATCCAAGCGATTATGCAAGAGCGAGTTTACGCAGATTGGGCAGAAGATACTTTGAAGGCTATCAAGCAGCCTCGCTCAACTCGCACGTCTATCGGAGACTCTATTGGAGGCTATGACTTTAATCGCTCGACTAACTTTGAAGACCTTGAAGACAACATGCAAGTCACTGTTCGGCAGGTGAACAGCAAAGGCGAAGTTGAAACTGTAAAAATTTCTCTTGTAAAAACAGGCGAAATGATATCCAACGAGACTGACATCGTTAAGATAATGGATGACGCACCCGTTATCAAGAAAAAACTTGATGACTTTAAAAGGGAAGCCACCACCACGACTAGCCAGCTTAATAGAAACGTACAGAACGAACTAAAGAATGAATCTGAGATATTTGATGCGCTAAAGCCTGTATTAGAGATATCAGACCCCACTGGATTCTACAATAAAATTGTCTTGGAAGGTGGCGAAGAAGCCTTTGACATGCAGCGAGAAATGGCGGTCAAGCTTCTTCAACAAAGCGGCATGGGTGCGGATGAAGCTGCAGACGTTTTTGACGCGGCTGCAAGGGACCTTATTACACGGGCCTTGATGGAACGAGGTGGTTTGCAAACTGTTGCAGGGCGCACAGTCACGGGATTAAACAAAGAAAAAACAGTAGTTCGCCAATTTACAACCCCTGAAGTTATGCTGGCCGACATACAAGAAAACCGAAATATTCTTAACAACCTAATGGGTAAAGAGCATGTAGACTACTTGGAAGAAATTACCTCGTTTTTAAACATGTCTGCAAAGTCGGAAATCGGGGATGCCACGATGCAAGGGTTTGTTAGGGGGATGGGAACGAATGAAATCCTGAGTCGTGTCTACAACATCTCTCGTGGAATGGTCAGTCCCCTTTACGTTACCTCAGAGTTTGCTGTCAGGCTGGCCGCACAGTCAGGTATTGAAATGCTCCAACTTGCGGGCCAAGACATGAATGCAGCCCGTATTATGATGAACATGATGAAATACCCTGATTTGATTACTCGTAAAGATATGGATTACCTAGAGAAAGTTACAGTAATGTTTGTGTTTAAAGAGATTGCCAAACGGCCAACTACCTATCAACAAGCTGCATCCCTTCCAGACATGCTAGGGGCTGCAGGGGAAACCACTACTCCGGATAAGGAAGAAGAACAATGATGAAACCTGTACCAAAGAACAACAAAGGCTTGGGAATGCTACCCAAGAAAGTTCGCAACAAGATGGGCTACATGGCCCAAGGCGGAAAGGCCCAACGTAAAGCCTATGCCTACGGCTCAACCGTCCGTTCTGCAATGAATGCAGACACTAACGCAAGTTCTACCATGAACCCTATGATGCCTCGCGCACAACAGGGTATGATGTCTGCACCTATGACCACAAAGATGGAAGGCATGATGTACGGCGGAATGGCTAAAAAGAAAAAGGGGTAGCAACAAGACTACCCCCAAGGAAAGCCCCAGCCATGTTGCTGGGGTTTTTTATTGGGTCAAACGTAGCGGCTGGATTTCTCCATTGCCTCATCCCCTATTGATTTCAAGAAGCGCACTAGGCTTGCAATCTTGTAGGTTCCATCGAAGGATGGCATCCCTGCTTCCATTGCCCGTATGAATTGTTCGGGGTTAACGCAGTCCATGTCCATCTCTACGTTGCCCTTGTCGTTCATAACAGCCGTTAGCTTGAACAGGTCAGCCCTTGGTCGTTTCTTGTTCATCTCTATATGCCTTAATAACATCGGTTGAAAATAACTTCTGTAGATTCAGAAGGTACATCCGTGAGGCGTTGTTGTCGCCACCACTCACAGAACGTTTGTAGTCTAGGTTATCTATGATGCGCCGTAGCGATGGCACATCGAACACAAGGGTAGCAAAAGTATCTGTACCTATGCACAGGTTGTGAAACCAGTAGTCAGCTTCGGTTGCGTTTATGCCGCTGGGCTTGCCGTAGGATTCGTACTCAATGGCGATGTTGCCCGTCTTCATCCACATGCCCCGTTCGGATTTTACTTCTATGCGTTTGTCTTGTAGCATGTCAGCAACCTGTTGCTCACGAACCTTACCGTATGACAAGTCTAGGTCAAACTTCTTGCGGTCAGCTACACTAGGTTCAATACTATTCATCTGCTGTTTCCTTTTCCATTGACCTGCCAAGTGAGGTATAGAATGTTGTTTGAGCAGCCTGTAGCTGAGTCAATTGAAAATTCAAATTACGTATCTTTCCTTGCACGTCTCGTATCTGAAGCACAAGGTACTTTTGTGTGTCGTCCAAGTCATCAACATTGTACTCGACATCATTGATGGTAACAGTGTTATTTTCTTTATTCATTTGCGGATTCCTTTTCCTCGTGCTTTTCTTTCACTTTCTGCCACTCCTCATAGCAGGGATGGTTGCGAGGCGGATTGTACTGTATCCAACCATCCCCTCGCTTCCATACCAAAGCCTCTTTTGCCTTACGCGGCATTGAGGTCCACCACTTCACACACGCCCGCTGTACACGCCAACTCCCGTGACCCCGTGGTGTTGTCTTCTTTCTCGAAGTCTTCTAGACGTGACCAATCAATGTTGACGTACGACATACGGTCTTTCCATTCCAAGTAATCGTCTGGCTCTATGTCCTGATAGGGTGCCTGTTGATATGTGTGGTCACTGAACGGCAAGAACGAAACCCCCGATGCTACATCAAAGTTATCGTACACCCACGCACCAACTTCCATCCACTCTTCTTCTTTTACGGACACGGTGATGGATGGCTTGTGTTCGCACCAGTGCAGGGCATAGGTTTTCCAGAGTTCGAGTTGTTGGATAGCTGTCATCTCTGTGCGTGTCACTGCACCCTTTGGTGATTCCATAGGGAAGCTGAACACGGTTGTTGAGTCAGGCTTCATCACGTCACGCTCTGCTGGCACACCCGAATCAATCAGGAATTGTGTCAGGGGGTCTTTGTTGTCACCCCGCACTGTGCGAATGTAGTGGGGATTATGGCGGGCGTGGATACCGCTGGCGGCATCGACAAGCTGAGATACAGTCCCACTAGGCTTCACGCAGGTGATTGCTGCAGACTGAGGAATGTCTAGCATCTTTGCAAACTCTTTGTTGACTTTGACAGCCTCTTCCTTCATGGCCTCTAGCCATACCTTACTGTCAACATTCTTGGACAACACATGATGGTCCATGATGCCCGTCAACGACACGCCCAACAGACGCTCTTCTTCTGTGTTCTTCTTCCAGATGTTACGCAGGTACTTGAAGTTGGTCAGCGTAGACTGGAAGGTACCCAGAATAGTTGACAGGCGTACCTTGCGCTTCAAGGAATCTAAGCTGTCTGATTCACGCACCACCACCTCTGACAAGTTACAGAACTGGTATGGTCTCAGGACTATCTCCGAACACGGGTTCGTGCCCCACATGTGGCCTTGCTCACGGCGTCCGTTGCGGCCCACCTGTATGTCAGCAGCTTGACGGTTGAAGATGCCTCGCTCACCAGACTTGGACTCGTACAAGGATACCCATTCACGCATAAACGTACCCATCTCTGGCTTGCCTTTGTAGGCTACAGAGTTATTAGCCAGCGCACGTTGAGGCTCGTTCTCCCACCACATACCGGACTTGGCATGTGCCATCTGGTCATCATTCAAGTTGCTCAGTGAGATGAGTGCGCTACGACGTACACCGCCCACGACTACAATCTCGCCCACCTTGCACATCAGGTCGTGGCATTCAATAGGAAACAGCTTGCGTCCCCGTGCCTTCTTAAATGTTTCAACGGTGAAGTTAAACAGTTCAACTAGAGGTTGCGGCCCAGAGGCACGTCCACCCATCACCTTGAGACGTTCACCAGCAGGTCGTACAGCAGAGACATCAATCTGTGGAACTTGTCCTGCGTACAACAGGGCAACCAATTCACGGTAAGCCTTTGCCCATCCGGGCTTGCTGTCACCAACCTTGATGACGGTATCTGAATCGTGAAAGTTGTCGGAGATGGTAGGCAGCTTGTCCACGTTCTCACGCTCAACAGAGAAGCCCACACCTGTGCCACACATAAGAATGTACATGCACTCATCAAACGAACGGGGGCTGTCCACAGGAATGTAGGAACAATTGTAGCCACATACGTTGTCACGGTCTAGGGCATCTCCTGATGTCATCATAGCCCGCATAGATGGCATGATTTGCAATCCCAATACAGCTTCTTCTAGTTCGTTGCGTAGGCTTGAAGGCAACTTGTAACCGTGGTTAGCACCTAGATGCCCTTCCATGTAGTCAAAGTATCTTGCCACTGTTTCGCCCCAAGTCTCACGGCGTTGCTCATCCTGTTTCCAACGGGCGTAACGTGACTTGTGGATAAATTCTTGGTAGGGTGTGGGTAGTGAATTATTCATTGTTTGTTCCTTCTTGATTTGGGTAATATACATCAACTGCAGAATTACAGTTTGGACAGTGTAGGTTTGTAACCATGACGTACTCTTCTTCTTCTTCTAAGTCGTGGTCTCCACCCCATATTAATTCATGGTTGCAATGCCAGCAGTTCATTGCTTTATATCCACCAGCTTGTTTAGGTAGAACTGGGCTTTCTTGAGGTCTTCGGTTCCGTTTTTATAGCGGTATCGCCAGAGGTACTTGAGGATGTTTCCTTGCAAGTAGTGTTCAAAGCCGTCGCCTGTCGCCGCTGCGATTGCGTCGAGGCATTCGATACCTGCTTGATTGTAGTGTGGCGGGTGATTGACGTTATCGGCATCCCTACTTTTCTCTTTCATATATTCCTCGTGTCTCACCTGTTATCTCCACTGCCCTGTATATTACCAGATGCCATGCGAGACTTCAACTTGCTTATGTTCATTTCAGCAATCTGTTGCAAGGTGTAGCCTAAGTCATCTGCAAGCAAGGCACAATACCACAGAACGTCTCCTATCTCTCGTGCGATTTCATTCTTGAACGCGGTATCATCCCGCCCATCTCGAATAATCTTCTTTACCTTGTCAGCAACTTCGCCAGCTTCCCCCGCAAGGCCCAACGCTGTGTACACAATCTTTGCCTCTTCGGGATATATAGCCGTGTCCTTGGCCTGTGCCTGATAGTTATTTAAGTTCCAATTTTCACGAATCATTGTTCTCTCCCAAACTTAACCTTGACGATGTTGTCGTCTCGCCCTATGACTGTAGCTTTGTGTTCGTCCTCTGCTTCCTCGACTGATTTCTCTAGGAACTCATAGGCAGCTATCCGTGCCATTCCTGCATCCAGCACACGCTCTATGTCTGACTCAAGAAGTTCTAGGATACCCTGCTGCACAACAGCCCCCGCAGGTATGTACTCTTCATCATCTTCTTCTGAGGTTGTGTCGTAGGCCGTGAGGTTAAATCCTTCTTCGTCAGAGGGCTTCATAATAATGTACCACCGCCCACCCAATAGGCTGGCCTTTTCTAATCCAAACGCATCGTCCATCATTTGCACCACTCCTCTGGTATACTGCCCTCTGCCCAAGGAAACCCATATCGGTTAGCCCAGTCAGCGTAGGTTGTTTTGCTTCCCTTGTAAATCCTATTTGATGCCCTTGCGAAAACAAAACGTATGTCCAGTTCAGGGTATTGTTGTTTAATCAACTGCATTTTTACCCTGTCGCCTTTATCAAGATGCCCTTTGGCTTCAACTATGATTCCCGTATTTGTAAGTATAAAGTCTGGGGTGTACGTTCGAGGCTTGGGTATGTAAGTTAATTTCATAGTTTCGTACTCGTATGGTATATTATTACGAGCAAGAGCCTTGGCTAACCCAATCTCAAACTGCGACCTATATTTAGTGCCTCTCATAATCCTAGCAACGGAAATGCCGCCTTTACCCCGTCCAGCCTCTTTGATAGATACCCTTCTACCTTTGGTGTTCGTTTTTCTAGGTAGGTGAATACGTCTGCTAGGGGCAGAGTCGGAAGGCATACAGTTGCTCCCTGTCTTAAATGGTTAATGATAACCTGAAACTCATCCTCAATTTTCCGTATGTCACGGACATGAGTGTCGGACGACAGGTGCCCTTCCGCAGAGAAGTTCTCGCGCAAGGTAAGGGGCAAAGACTTTTCCAGTGTGCGAACCTGCACAGTTGCTGGGTCCCCGCCCCGTCTTGTGTGGGATTCAACGTAGATACACATCAACCCCGGATTCAAGGTAAACAGTTCCCGTGGATACGATGGGGTGTAAAGAAGGGGCAATGTTAGAGTTCCCTCTTTACAATTTTTGTGTACCACGCATTCGGTTTGAACTTAGCCCGTGACGTTACTTTGGGTGCATACTCCACATTTTTCCAGCAATGCTCTTTAAATGAGCAAAAACTGCAAACCTTGGGAAGAAGACGATTGCCCGTCTCAATCTTCTGGCCCTTGACTGTATAGGTTTCTGGCACCGACTCGAACGGGACTTTGAACGGGGCATCAGTAACAAGTTTATCCACACGGTCATGGGCATCCTTTAGATATGTTTCACGGTCCTTACTTTGGTCCTGTGGGGCTTCTACGAAATCCCATTCGCCACTGGACTTGTCAATAACAATCCAGCCGCCGAAGGGCTTACCCTCTGCCTCACCGTACAAGTGACCTTGCATGATATAGCCAAAGGGGTCATCCTCTTTGATGGCGTCGTACCCGCCACGCCCAGAGAACTTGTTGGCAAACGACCACGGGCTTGCCGACTTAATATCCCAAACTTTTTCTTCGCCATCTATGTCTAGGATTACGTCGAGGGTTCCATTGATATCTTGACCAGCCAACTTGACTGTACACTTGCGCTGCTCATCAACAATGTTTACGCCGACAGACTTCATAACCATAATGGCTACTGCCTCAACCAAGTCACCTAAAAGAAATCGCATGATGTCATTGTAGCCAACATCTTGCTTCATGCCTTTCTTCTCAAGCTGTTGCTGACAAAGGGGACGACCTACTCCGGACATGCGGATTCGGTAACCATCCCGACTAGAGAATTGTTTACGCATTGCTGCCTTACAATCCTCACCAAACTGTTCTATCAAAGGTTCGAGGCGAGAGGAGTCTATCTCCCCCCGCCCCGCTTTTTGCAGAAAGTCTTGGATTTCTACAAGGGTTAGCATTGTTATCCTGCCAGCCGTGCAGAAAGGTCAATGTCATCCGGACTCATGGATGCCTTGGTGTTAGACTGGTGGTCTGCCATCACGGACTCATTGTGCCCTTTGATTGTTTCCGTAAACTTCTTAATCAACGCTTTGTCCTCATCGGTGATGCTGACTTCTTTGACCATAGAAAGTTTTGGGGTCCAATACAACACACTGCCCATCTTGTGTTTCTCTGTTGTCATTTCAACAACAGCCTTTTGAGCAATGACCTTGCGGCGTGTCAGGCTTTCCATAAACTCACGGACAGGTACAAATCCCGAACGCTTGAAGTACGCAACAAAAGCCATGTTCTCAATCGGTGCAGGGGTGCCATCAGCGAGTGTCGCGTCCGGTGCATCCATGATGCCGTAGATTACTTGGTTGCAACTGACAGACCTGCTCAGTAACAGGCGCGGGTCCTTGTCATCTAGGTTCTGCTCCTCTTCTTTGGAGAGACGACCACACTTGTTGCCGCCCAAAGAATCGGGGAACTCGCCCTTTAAGCCAGTCTTCTGAATAGACTTGCAAGAAAACTTCTTATCCTCTTGGTCCCATACAGACCATTCGTATGTTCGCAACAAAGGGCGAAACTGCACAGTGTCGGAGTATGCAAGGGCGGAACCATTCCACACCTTCCATGCACCCCGCTTGAGTTGCAAACCATCATCCGTCTCTGAATCATAGTTGATACTCAGACGGGGAAGCCCCATCCTTGGGCCATCACTGTCAGTTGACTGCCCCGTCATTTTCATAATATCATCTACGTTATCTGAATCAAACGCAGCAAGCATGTTGTCTAAATCATCGTTCACATTTTGAAGTTCTGTACCCATTTTATCCTCGTTTGTTTAGGGTTGAAAGACTATTATACAGTCAAGACCTCTTCCAAGTCAAGCCAGTTCTTGCCCATTTTTAATTCTATTCCCACGGGCATGTCGTATTCCACATTGTATCTGATGAGGGTCTCCTGCGGTATTGCTAACATGCACTCCGCCATCATGTCAATACACTTCTGTTCTTCTCCGGGATACACATCCATAACCATAGAGTCGTGGACGGTGTTACATATAACAGACTGTAATCCTTCACTTGCTACAGCCCTATCCAAAAGCACCAAGGCCATAGGCAAAAGGTCAGCCGTGGCAAATCCCTGCACGGGGTAGTTGCAGATAGCCGTACGGTCTGTCGCCGCACCCCAGTCAGTCCACTTGGCATGGGGAAAAGCATACTGCCTACCCGATGGTAATCTTATGTGTTTCTTGGTTACGGCGTCTTTTTGCAAAACCTCGTGCCATTGGCTAACTTCTGCGTACTTTTCCTTGAAGGTGGTATAGTAACGCTTCTGGTCTTCGGTACCACTGACGCCACCATACAGAGGCTTGAAGGTATGTGCCTTGGCTTCTTGTCGGGTACAACCAATAATACCTGCCGTGATACTGTGGACATCAGTACCTGCCTCAACATCAGAACGCACTGTGCTATCCCCTGCAAGAAACCCTGCAACTCTAAACTCTAGCTGGGCATAGTCACCCTCTAGGATAGACCCCCCATCGAATCGGCTCTCAACAGCCCTGCGAATCTCAAAGGTGTTGCCCCGTGGCATGTTCTGAAAGTTGGGGTTACGTGATGATAGTCTGCCCGTTGCTGTCACACACTGCATAAACTCTGTGTGAATTATAGAGTTCTCATCCATGTTGTTTTCCATGCCATCCAAGAACGAACTGATGTAGGTACGAACGGCACTGTATCGTATGTAAGCCTCTGCAAATTCACGGGCGTCACCTCTCAGGCTTATCATAACATTCTCTAGGGTTTCCTTGTCCGTCTTAAATCCCGCAGACGCAACAGAGTACACATCCCGTGGCACCAACTTAAACCCAGCAACCTCACCTGTCGATTCGTAGCGCACACCCTTACCCTCACAGGGCTTACAAATACGGACAGCCTTACCTAGTGTGCCATCTTTCTTGCGGGCCACATAGCGTCCCTTGCCCCCGCAATCACTGCACTGACTGCCACGGGTCTTGTAGATTACATCGGTCTCGTTAAAAACATTGCGGTTAAAGTCTGCCCTGCTCATCCGTGGACGCCGCTTGGGTTTCCTACCCGCACCCCGAATCTCATGGCCTAGGTTGAATGTGCTAGACCACCTGTCCTTGTTACGAACAACGCAGGAGTAGAATAACTTGGAACGGTCATCGGGGCTTGCCAAGTTTACGGGCGTGTCTCCCATAGCAAAGGCGGCAAGTTCGTTTAGCCTACGCTCTAGGGTAAACAGTTCTTCTTCGTATAGGTTGCGAATATCTTTTAGTGTTTGCTTGTTTACCTTAATTCCGTTCTGTTCCATACGGGCAAGTACCCGTGTCATTTCAAGCGACAGACGCAAAGTGGGCAAGAGTGCTTGGTTGTTCATCAAATAGTTCCTCAAATGTAGTGCCAAAGGCTTCGAGTTGTGCAAGTGCTACTTGCTCTGTAGAGAGTACATCGGCAATGCCGTACTCGACAATCACATCCCAAGGAATGTCATAAAACGTTTTACCTTCCTTGATATACGGTAGGATAACGTCCTTCTGCTTTTGTACGTCACTATACTTTTCTGCAAGAGAAGCAAGTCCCAGAGGCCATCTCTCCGACCTCGCCAGTATATACTCCGAAACCATCGTGTCATAAATATATCCCTCGTATGTAAAGCCGCACTCACGCAGCCAGTTCAAATCAAACTTAAAGTTTTGCCCGATAATAACATCAGCCCTATCCAGCGATGCTTGCATACCACGGTGGGCATTTTCCGTGGGGGGTTCTGTACTGTGGTAGTAACAGTCATACGTTACCTGCTCATTCTCCAGCCACTTGTATCCTATGGACACCAGAGAGTTGCCAAAGTAGGGCAAGGGTGTGGTCTTGCCATTAGCCTTCTCACGGTGGGTAGTCTCAACATCTAGGGTCAGAATGTTCATCAATAGTAAACCCCTCTGTGTACATCAATGTGGCTGGTAAACATACCGTGCCACCCATTGAGTTTGTTTTTGGAAATACAGATGTGTCGAACCGTGTTCTCTTCTTCTGATGTTCCTGTCTTACCAATACCAACGATGACATCAGCCTCACCAGCTTTACCCGTACGCGAACCATCCAACATTGCATAGTCAATAAATTGACGGTCATGGGCATCAAAGCTTGCCTGACTAACCGACCACACAAGCAACTTGTTACGCTTGGCAATTTCCCGTGCCGTGACATATATTTCTTTTAGCTTCTCATCACCACGGTTGAACTCACCGTCAACCCTAAACTTATCTAACTGGTCACAGAACATAACGTCTGGTTCGTTTAGCTGGGCGTACTCGTTGAGTTCGGACATAGATGTGCCAACCGAATCCATCACGATTAGGTACGGTTCAATCTCAGCCTTGTATCTTTCGGCGAGTTGCTGACTGCTATCCCGCATTTCTTCACGGGTCAAACTGAAGTAACTCTGGATGATACGCATCTTGATTTTTTCTGCGGGTTCCTCGTTGGCCCAGTACACAACCTTTTGTTTTTGTTTAATATAGTTAGATGCAATAAAAGCACAGAATGTTGTCTTGCCAACTTCGGGCCGCGCAAAGATGATACCAAGGTTGCCCCTGTCCATGCCAGCCAGATGGTGCCGCAACAAATCCCAGCCAAAGGGAAAGTCAGGGTCTCCGGTTTCTTCTTCTAGTAGTTCTGTAAATCCTTTGTCCATTTCACTGTACGTTGTCTTGTCAGACATACGCCCATCTTCTACCATGTCAATCAGGGTCTTGAGTTCGCCAAAGTGTTCGGACTCTCCGGTGAAGATGGCAATGGCCTTCTCCCCGATTTGCCGCGCACGGTCACGCACCCAAAAATTTTTTACTACATCATACTCAAGGTCTGCCGCATCAGACATATGAGTGGGCAACAATTTTATTATATCGTAGATTTCATACATTGCCGACTTGGGCATGGCAGGGTTTCTGTCATTAACAACAGCCGCCAATTGATTGGGATGCAAGGTAACCCCGTACGTTTTCTGTCCGTAGGTTATTGCGTCAAAGACCGTAACGTAACGGCCCTCGAACATATCACGGGTGACAATGTTCTTCACCCGACCATAGAAGTCGCTGTTGAGCAAAAAGCCCAAGACCTGAACCTCAATTGATATATTTTCTGAATGTGTACTTTCGTTCATCATCTGTCATGTCTTTCAAATCGTTGTTCAAAACAATCAAGCCGCTTGGCACATGGTTCTGTACCTTGCGAACTAGGGATAGTGCCTTCGATGTGGCATCTTTGTCTAGGGCAACAAGCACCCTATCATATTTTTTAATTGTACTCAAGTGTGAGTCCAAAAGGTTTGTACCTAGCAGGGCTATTCCCGAAACAAAACTACACACGCTACAAGCACTAGCACAATCTTCCAAAATAACCCCGACGCGGCTGGTTCCGCATACGAAAGGATAACCAGATTTTCCATATCTCCACCATTTCGGTTTTTGACCAGCAAGCCCACGGCCCGCCGCATCCACCAATCTATTGTTATGTTTAACTAAATAGGCAACCCTATCCATACGAAAATCGTATCGAATGTCAGCCGCCCCACTCTGATACGCACCGTAAGCATTAACTTGTTTTAGATATTCTGTGGCCTTTTCGTTTCGGGACACAGGTACAAAAGTATCAGGTAACTCGAACCCCCCTTCATAAGTGTCGGGTCTTGGTTCGGGTTTGATTTTGGAAAGCAGGGGGTGTGTCGGAATATCTTTGCGTAACCTAAATCCGGTGCGCCCCTTTGTTCCGCAGTCTGCATGAAAGCAGAACCACAGACGTTCCCCTTGCTTGTCGCTGACACTAAATGTATTCTTGTGCCCACACGCAGGACAGTCTAGTCGCAGACTACCCTCTGGTGCTATGGTAAGGTCTGTTACAAAATCCTTTATCCATGTTGTCATTTGCCTCTCCGTGTGTGTTGTGGTACCCTTGCCTAGACTAAAATAAAATCTGGGTCAAGGGGGTTGACAGATATTTTTTCCCATGATAGAACCCTCGTTACAATCCCCCTTTAGGGAAACCCTGATATGAAAAAACCTAATGTAAATAACCCTGTAGCTAAGTCTTTAAGGGATGCCCTATTTAGGAAAAGAATTGTAGAGGACAAACGAAAAAAGATTTTGGACAAACTGAGAAAAAGGGAAGCCAAGGATGGCAAGACCAATAAAGATTACTGAAGAGACAAAGCTGTACAATCTCAAGATGCCGATTCGTCAATTTGTTTTCTTGGATGGCATGGCAGAGCAGATGAACAAACGAAGCCTAGAACAAGTATCTGTGGCTGACCTAATTCGTGACGCCATAGAAATTTACATAGATGCCGTATCGGGAGACAAGGAAGAACAATGACAAATCTGCGAACCAAAGAAGTTAAGATAGAAATAACCCAGCGTGAGTTCGATGGGATGTGGCAGGTAACAGCCCCCGCATCTTCTGTGAGGATTGGCGAGACAAACCGTGAACTGGTCAAATTAAAACGTGCTGTAGATTATTTGCGTTGCATAACACTGTTCGTAGGAAAAAATCGGAAAGATTGTAAAATGTGGCTTGACACGCACAGAGAAGCGATGGTAAAACTAGGTATTCCTTACGAGGTTGGTAGTTCGTAGGGTACCTTTCGTTGTTGTGGGGAACGGGGTCGAGATTAATTTCTTGGCCCCGTTCTTTTTTTGTTGACACCCCCTTTTTGTTTACGGTATTGGTAATTATCGAAACAAACCGGAAGGGTTAAACGAATGGCAAAGAAGATTGAAAACATGACGCAAGAAGAACGCATGGCACACTATGAAGAACAACGCAGATTGATTGTTAATAAGCGGGTTAGTTCTTGGAAGGTTCTACAGCCGGAGCAACGGGATGCTATAACCGAAGTCGTGTCCGCACTACAATCTTTTGACGAGGATTATTTCGAGACATACAAGATATGTGATGCGGATGTTCCCAACAAATTAAAGATGGCACTGTGGTCACTAGAAGCATCATTTGTTCGGCCCTTGCAGGAGAATGACAATGATGACGCTTGGAAGGATAAATAGTATGAGAGATTCAAAGAAATCAATATACATCAAGGCTTATGTAACAGAAACAAAGGTGTCAGAGTATTGGTATAACACAGACTATCAGACAGCCGATGAGATACAAGAAGTGATGATGACTGCTTCTTTTATAGAGGACTGTCCTAACTGGGAGTTTATAGATGATGAGATAACAGACTCTGAAATGGATATGAAATTGGAGATAGCATAATGACCATGCTGACGCTTGACCTACCAAAGAAACAAGTCAACGCCATACTGGTAGCACTTGACGCAGAAATTGAGATGCAGTTAGGTGGCAGACCTGTTGATTGGGAATCATTCCCAGAGATTGCCGCAATGCTGATGGCATACTACACGATACGTTGTAAGTTTGAGGAGAATGATGATGTTTGATTCAGAAAAAGCTTATACTATACATGTATGGAATATGCCTGTTTGTGTGGTGGATGATGAAACAGAGGATTTTATCCGCAATGAGGATGGTAGTATTAAGCTTTTTGAAATACCCAAATATGATTTCTCTCGCATCTGTGATGGCATAGATGTGGATGACCTATATGAATATGATAAGGAAGATGACGATGATTAAAACATACAACCTAATCATGGACAGTAAACACAACCCACTGTCACGCATACCCGACAACAATACACGACACATGGTCATGCAAGTCTTGGCATGGATGTGGTGTATTATCTTTGGTATGTCTGTGGGTTCTGTTACTGTCTTTGGTGTCAGTGCCGTAGCACACGCCTTGCTGATAGCTGGTGTGTTCATCACGGTAGGTGTATTTGAGACAGCAAGACGCAAGCCCAATTACTTTGGTGGATTGGGTAGAGGCGGTGGGGGTGAGCATGAGTGAATATAAAATACTGCCTCGCTCTGAAGTTGAGCAACTTGTAACAAGTTTTATAGAAGAGAACAAAATATATGCAGAATATGGCAAAGACGCAGAAGGTCTTTTTGTTG
>UEXM01001221.1_pt1 | contig 22753 bp, 8 predicted proteins | sample 1796661 | NCBI WGS metagenome assembly UEXM01 (sample SAMEA4772469, study PRJEB27181) | metagenome | reverse complement strand
AAAATAATATGGTTGCCCTTCGGGGTGACCATTTATTAAAATTTAATTTTATGACAAAGAAATCAAAGGGTTTAGGAGACTCAATAGAAAAAATTACAAAAGCAACGGGAATAAAAAAGGTTGTAGATACAGTCAGTAAAGTTGTAAAAAAAGATTGTGGTTGTGGAAAAAGAAAAGACACTTTAAACAGATTGTTTCCTTATAATAACTAAAAAGAAATTATGGTAAATATAGACGACGTATATCAAAAAGTTTTAGTCCTCGCTAATAAAGAGCAGAGAGGCTATATAACTCCACAAGAGTTTAATTTATTTGCCAACCAAGCACAAAGAGAAATATTCGAGCAGTATTTCTATGACTTAAATCAATTTTCTAGAATTCATGGTGATTCCGGAGAGTACAGTGATGCTGTTCATAACATAAACGAGAAGATAGCTGTTTTTGAAAGAACAAGTGGTTTTACCGGTGGTTCGTTTAATGGTAGTGGAAATGATCTGTATAGATTAGGTACTGTAATATATAACCATAGTACTCTTGGTAACATTGAGGTTGAAGAAGTTCAGCAAAATGAAGTTTTATATATAAACGCTTCACCACTAACAAGACCGACACTAAACAAACCAGTTTATGTCAGAACAAACAACACTTCTATCTCAGTGTTTCCAAACAGTATAAACACTGTAACTTGTACTTATGTTGAAGCGCCAGCAGCTCCAGAGTGGGGATATTTTGTCGTAGGCAACAAAGCACTTCACGATAGTTCACTTGCTAAAACAACGCATTTCCAATTACATCAATCAGAAGAATCTGAGTTAGTTTATAAGATATTAAAACTTGCGGGCGTATCTATGAAAAAAGACGATATTATGAGAGCTGGACAAGGTATGGAATTATCACAAGTTCAACAAGAAAAACAATAAATAAATGGGATTACTAAACACAGCGCAGCAAGCATATTACGATGGAAATGATTTTGGTAATTATCAATTCACTTCTTTAGATGATATAATAAACCAATTTATGGTTGCTTATGTAGGTGAAGACAAGATAATATCTAAGATAAAAAGAGTTGACGTGGCTTTTCATGCTCAAAGAGCTTTAGCAGAATTATCCTTTGATACATTTAAATCTTGCAAAGCACAAGAAATCACAGTTCCAGCTACATTGCAAATGATACTTCCACAAGATTATGTTAACTACACAAAAATATCTTGGGTGGATTCTGCTGGTATAAAACATCTGATGCATCCAACAAGCAAAACTTCAAATCCAACGTCTAACCCATTACAAGATTCCGATGGTAATTTTAAGTTACAGGCTATTGGAACTCTAAGTAAAAATTCCGGAGAAGTAGTGTTAGACTCTGAATATGGAAACATATTAGTTGGTATGAGTGTGACTGGACCTTATATTCCGCTTGGAACTCTTGTTGGAGCTACATCAAACTCTAGTGGTATAACAACTATAGAACTTCAAGATGCTGTTGGCAACGAAGTACTACCAACTGAAAACAATAGTGGAACAACTTTAACTTTTACAAAAACAGATGGGTCTTTAATATTGCCACAAAAATCATTTCATATAGTTGAAAATTTATCTTGGAATAAAGTTAACTACAAAATAACAGGAACAGCATCTGAATTAACAGACATAGAAGTAGGTATGTTAGTTTATCATGATGACATTCCTTTGGGGACAGTTGTTACAAATGTTCATGATACCACTATAGTTATAGATCAACTTCCAACTGTTTTCAAAGGTAGTGGGGGAGAGGTAACTTTTGTGTCCCCAGACGTAGACACTGATACCTGGGCGGCTTACAAGTCTGTAACCCCTTCTGAGAACCAAGACGATTATCAAGACGATACTTACTGGCCATTAGATGGATCAAGATATGGATTAGACCCGCAACACGCTCAAGCGAATGGTTCTTTTTATATAGACTGTCAGTCAGGAAAAATACATTTTAGTTCTAATATTAGTGGAAAAACTGTGATCTTAGATTACATAAGCGATAGTCTTGGAACAGACGGCGAAATGCAAGTTCACAAGTTTGCTGAAGAAGCAATGTACAAATGGATTGCTTACGCTATATTATCTACAAGAGCTAACACTCAAGAGTATATAGTTAGAAGATTTAAAAAAGAAAGATTTGCAGCAATTAGATCTGCAAAATTAAGATTATCTAATATTAAATTAGAAGAGATTACTCAAGTTTTGAGAGGTAAATCGAAACAAATAAAACACTAGTACATGCCAGAGATTAAGAATCAGTTTACCGGTGGTAAAATGAACAAGGATGTTGACGAAAGACTTGTTCCCAAAGGTGAATACAGAGACGCAATGAATATACAGGTTTCAACTTCAGAAGGATCTGATGTTGGTACTGTTCAAAATATATTAGGTAACTCCGCTGTTATATCTGACCTAGGTATTAACTCAGGTTCTATATGTGTAGGTGCTATTGCTGATGAAAAAAACGATGCTCTTTACTGGTTTATGAGAGAGCCGTTTAGTGCATATAATCTAACAGTTTCACGATCAAGAGATATAATATTTGAGTTGAAAAGCGGAGACGTACAACCCGTTTTTGTTGACATGAAGTCTATTTCAATAGCTGTTGATGCCTTGCAAGCACCATCCTCAGGAGATATAATTATAAACTCTCAAGCGGGTTTTGACGTTATAAGTGTTGGAGACACTTTTCAACTATTTGCAAATGGTGGTAATTTAAGTGGTCTCGAGTTTTATACGGTATTAAGTAAAGATCAAGGCACGTTGTCAATTAACATTGGTGATTACACTAATGCTAGTTGGGCAAACTATCAGGCTGGTGATCCTGGTGAACTTCAAATAGTTCTAAACACAGGGGGTGGTGTTCTAAAATTTCCAAGTAAGATAATTACAGGTATAAACATCGTAGACGATATGTTGTTTTGGACAGATGGTATAACTGAGCCTAAAAAAATAAATATACCACGTAGTATTGCTGGAACACCAAGTGGTAACTTCCATACTAGATTGATTAACCTTGATCAAAACATAGCCTACGGTGATAATATCCTAACTCAAGAGGAGCACATAACAGTTATTCGTAAAGCACCAAAACATGTCTTAGACGTAAAAACAGAAACTACTGATGATGACTTTGCGTTTGGAGTGACTCCTGTAGTTGCAACTCCCCCGCAGCCAGTTTTTCTTTTAAATACAACTCTACTAACTCCTGGCATGGAAAAGGAGATTTATTTAATAGAAAATGTAAATTCTACAACCCCCGTTATAGTTGGTGATACGATACTCTTCAACCCTAGTAGCGAAGCCAATTTACCCAACGCAGATTACCAAGTCGCAGGACAGGTTGTTGAGGTTTACAACAACCAACCAAACGCTGTTTTAGGACAAGACCCTTCTGGGGCTAACGTTATTCTTTTATCTGGTGAATATGAATATGTAAAGATTGAGATAACCTCTATAGATACCGCTATAACAACCCTAGCTGTAGAATATAATTGGGCAGTACAAGTTGATAAGGGTAGAAAATTTAAAAATAACTTTTTGAGATTTTCTTATAGATACAAGTATAAAGATGGTGAATATTCTACTTTTGCACCGTTTACAAATGTTATTTTTAAATCTGGAGAATTTAAATATGACGTTAAAGAAGCTTATAACCTTGGTATGGAAAATGAAATTACCAAAATAGTACTTTCTAATTACACCTCAAACTTACCAAAAGATGTTGATTCTATAGATTTATTGTATAAAGAGTCTAATTCCCCTGTTATCTACCTTATAGACACTATAAACAAAGATACTCTTCAAAAAATGTTATCTAAAACAGATGAATATGAAGTAAAGCCTAATCAAACAAAAGCCATATTACCAGAAAATCAACTACTTAGAGCGTGGGACAATGTACCAAGAAGCTCTTTAGCGCAAGATATTACTGGTAATAGAATTGTGTATGGTAATTATTTACAAAACTACAACTTACTGAATGCTTCGCAGGTAGCTGTAAAAGCTTCTTTGGCAAACAGAGATAATTGTAGTGTTGATTCTACTCCCTTAGGTAGTATAAACTCAGGTCAAAAATCTTTAAAATCAATTAGAAATTATTCTTTAGGTTTATCTTATTTAGATGAATACGGTAGGCAAACTCCTGTTTTTACTGGCAAACAAGGTGAATTGGAAATACCAATAAGTAGATCCAAAGATAAAAACCAAATAGAGTCGCAAGTTGTTGGTATCGCCCCTGACTGGGCAACGCATTACAAAATATTTATAAAAGAAACTTCTAACGAATATTATAATTTAGCAATGGATAGGGTTTACGATGCTAGAGATGGTAATATATGGTTAAGCTTTCCTTCTTCAGATAGAAATAAAGTCGATGAAGAAACATTTTTAATACTAAAAAAAGGTGTTGATGGAAACTCAGCGATTGACGAAAGAAATAAATATAAAATATTAGCAATAGAAAATGAAGCTCCCACTTTCATTAAGTCAAAGATAGATTTTCTAGGAGAAAGTATTTCTAATGGAGCTAACAGTGATATATTTCCTTATACAAGTTTTATGCCCTTCGAGGATAAAAAAACGGTAAAGGTTAATTTGGCTAACTGGGATTCCACAGAGATTCCACTTACAGACATAAAAGATGATATTCTTGTTGAATTTGCGAAAGTAGGGGCAACAAACAAAATAGTTTCACAAAAGTACGAAGTTCTTACGCTTGAACCTGACAATGTTAACAGCATTCCCGAAGCGTACGTCCTTGGTTTAGATGAACCGATTAGAACGGCTGACAACTTCATGCCCTCTGCAACCACTCCTACAAATGTAGACGAAACTGGTACCTTTAGAGTTTATAGAAAAACTCTAAAAGATAGTCCTGAGTTTGATGGTAGATTTTTTGTAAAGGTTAAGAGAGATATGTTAGTTGTAGATGAAGTAATGCCAGGTGTGCTAACTCAAGACGAAGTGGTACCTACTATTACTGTACCATTTTACTACCTTGCAGACACCAATAGTATCGCGCCCACCGCAACAACACCAGCGGTTACAGGTCAAAACAACTCAAACGACTATGACGCTTGGAAAGATAATTTAAAGTTTGGGGGCAGTAGCATAACTAGTTCTTGGTTCATTGACGCAGCATATTATAGAGCAGGGTTTAAAGGGGTTGATGTGAGAGAGCTTGGATTAGGAATCACGGGTTTGTATCAGAATTTTGATTATCCTGGTTTGGCATTTCACTCAAGCATGCAAGATGAAGGATATAATAAGGGTATATGGACAGACTTCACAACAGGAAAACACTACATAGATTTATCGTACAGTAGAGTTCTTCCACATGTTCGTGATGGTGGTTGGAATGCTACTGCAATCGATGCTGCTGAGGATTATTTTAATGGGGGTTTTAACAATGGACTTAAAGGACTCATGGGGATAGTTCAAGGTTTAGGGGCTTTTGACAATATTGACAGCAACTACGCCAATCCTACTGGAAAGCAGTGGGATAAGAATAAGTTTGGAGGTTTTGACGTAGGTAGTAGTACTTATAACCCTGACGAACAGGATCAACTAGAAATAGTACAAATGTTAGCCGAGGGACAGCAGTTTAGATTCACAGGCGATCCTGACGAATTCATATATACTATACGAGACGTAGAAAAACTATATTTCACTAATGGTTTCGGGGCCACGTATATAGGGCACGATTCTAACGCCACATCAAATGGTATTACTTCTACCAGTGATTTTGGTGGGAGTAGCGGAAATGAAGGTTGTTTTGTTTTACCTAATAGCTTTGGATATGGGTCTGGTGACGTATCTGCGTGGAAAACCACCTGTGCTAAACCTTTTGTTGAGAGTCTTATAAAGTATGGTAAATCTTATAATAGAAGAACTACGTATAGAATTGAAATAAGTGAAAACCCTGTTACTCGTCCAGGTGCTACTTTTAATCCAATAGAAGCAGGACAAGCCGATGCGACTAACGATGGTTCTTTGGAATTTGTTGAGCTTCACTACACTGGTACTGATGGGCAGTTAAGTAGTCCTAATCCAGCAATTTGGGAAACAGAACCAAAAGAAGATATTGATTTAGATATATATTACGAAGTTGATGGTTATTTTCCCGTGCGTTTACAGGGAGATATGGGTAATGATTTTGCTCCTATTGGAAGCGTAGTTACTTCGACTTCAAGTAATATAAATTTTGCACCCGCAGACGACGTAACCGTAGTCGGATGGGAAGACAACGTTGTTGAGTTAAGTGTTTTAGCATCAAATAACAACTCTAATACCAATAGCAATGGTGAATTAGTTTTCCATAGGTCTGATGGTAGTTGCGTTAGAGCTTCTTTAAACTTTTTAGATGATGGAACGGGTAATGCTACACTTTTTAGCTATAAAGCTAATTTAAATCAAAATGTATTAAAGCAACCAGTTAATCTTTCTTGGTTTAATTGTTATTCTTTTGGGAATGGAGTTGAATCTGATAGAATAAGAGACGACTATAATCAACTTAGAATTGACAAGGGAGCTAAAGCTTCATCTACAGTTAGCAAACCTTATAAAGAAGAATATAGAAAATACGGGTTAATATACTCTGGGTTATACAACTCGATTTCTGGTGTTAACAATCTAAATCAATTTATAGCGGCAGAAAAAATTACAAAAGATATAAACCCTATTTACGGTAGTATTCAAAAACTACACGCTGGATGGGGTCAAGGTGGGGATTTAGTAACACTTTGTGAAGATAGAGTTTTGAAAATATTAGCTAATAAAGATGCTTTATTCAATGCTGATGGAAACGCGAACGTAACCTCAACAAACAACGTTTTAGGGCAAGCTATTCCTTACTCTGGTCAATACGGTATATCTAAAAATCCTGAATCATTTGCATCAGACGCCTATAGAATTTACTTTACTGATAAAGTTAGGGGTACTGTTATGAGGTTGTCTATGGACGGATTAACTCCTATATCGAACCACGGTATGAAAGATTGGTTTAGAGATAATCTAAAACTAAACAACACTATACTTGGTAGTTACGATGACAAGAAAGACGAATACAATGTTACGTTACAACAAACTGACGACGCAAAACGAAACAATAATCCAGTAACTATTTCTTTTAGAGAGGATGTAAAAGGTTGGGTGAGTTTCAAGTCCTTTACCCCTGAAAATGCTATTAGTTGTGCAAACGAATATTACACGTTTAAAAACGCTAATATATGGAAACATCATGATGAGTCTGTTAATAGAAACACTTTTTACAACGAAGGACACTCTAACTCTACTCTTAACGTTATTCTAAATGACATACCTGGAAGTGTTAAATCTTTTAACACTATAAATTACGAGGGTAGTCAATCAAGAGTTGTACCTAATCTTCAAGACAATCAATATTACAACTTAGCGTCAAAACCAGGTTGGTATGTTGATTCTGTATTTACAAATAAAGAATCTGGAAGTTTAGAAGAGTTTATAGAAAAAGAAGGGAAATGGTTTAATTATATAAAAGGTAAAGAAATACAGCACTCTGGTAGTAGTATAATAGTAAATCCAGATGGTAGCTCTTCTTTTGATCAAGCAAGTTTTGCTATTCAAGGGCTTGGGATATTGGGTGGAGACCCTACGGGTGGTTTTGTTTATGGGTGTACGGATCCTGTGGCATTTAATTACAACCCTAATGCAACAGCAGATGATGGTTCATGTGAGCCTGTAGTATATGGTTGTTTAGAGGCTACGGCTGATAATCTTTGTAATAACAATTGTAACACCGACAACGGAAGTTGTCAGTGGAGTGGTTGTTGTTGCCAAGGTCAATCTTTTCCAGATGGTTGTACAAACGTAAATCTATTCACAGAAGCGCTTGCTTATGAGTTGCTTTACAACCTAACCTATTCGGCTATCTCATGTGATGATAGTTCTTGCTTTGCTAATATTTTAGGTTGTACCGATTCTACAGCGTTTAATTACAATTCATCAGCAAATGTTGATGATGGTAGTTGTATCGCGGTATATGGAGGATGTATGGAACCAACGGCTAACGAAAATTACGATTCTTTAGCAAACACTGAAGATGGAACTTGTATATGGCGCGGGTGCACCGATGATACTACCCCGGCTAATAATTACCTGTGGGAAGGATCTACTGTAGACAATTTAGCTACAAGCCAAGGTTGGAATTATGCCGTATTAGAGGGCGGAGGAAATGCTACTAATGGCTATTTTCCTGCAAATTCTACTTACGGAATTCAAAACACTAACAGCACTATATGTACTTACGATGAGGGCTGTATGGATACATTTGCTGATAATTTTGACGCCGGTGCAACAGAAGATGATGGTTCTTGTGAATACTGTGGTGAGTGGGTGGAATATGGAGCTTTTGGTAGCCCAAACTATGGTATTACTATAACCCATGAAACATATCAAGGTTATGATGACGGAACTATTGAAATAAGCATGCCTAGTGGTACTTCTATTCCACCTGCTGCTCCTGGCTATACGGTAATGTTACTTCAAAGTGGTGGTTATCCTGCTCCTAATAGTTCTGGAGCAATAGCTTATATTAATAGCTCTTATACTACTGCTTATTTTTATGGAGTTCCACCAGGCGAATACTACTTTCAAGTAACGCAAGGCCAAGGTGAATTCGTTGGTAATCAATACACTGCTTGTTCATTTAATTCTCACACTAGTGGTGTGGGGGTTTATGGAATGGACGTAAATGTAGGTCCTAATCCAAACGGTTGTACGGATTCTACCGCATGTAATTACAATGCAATAGCAATTGTTGATGATGGTTCTTGTATATTGCCTGGATGTGATGATATAAACGCTATCGATGGTGATCCCGCGCTTGGAGGTTGTGGTTGTACCGCTGGAGACACCAGTTGCTGCACTTATGCACCTCAACCAATCCAAGGTTGTACGGACGATGGAAGTGGTGGTGGACCGTATGCCGGTATCGCAGCTTGTAACTACAATCCATTAGCTACTTCTGATGATGGTACTTGTAATTACACTTCATGTGCGGGATGTTTAGATGATCGACTAAATAATGCTAAAACTAGCATTGCCGCTTCAAACTATGACGCTACAAAAACAATACACGATCAAAGTCAATGTGTGTACAACTATGGTACCGTAGTATATGATGGTAATACAGGTGCAAATGATACTTCAAACTTTATTCCAGAGTCTATGTCCACAATTCTTTCTGGACCCCTTGCTGGTAATAACTTTATTGGTAACAATTCAAACTCTTCAAACTGGACTGATGATGGGCTTGGTGGAATTGCAAAAACTTTCGTTGCAGCGGTTTTTGATGTTAGTAATGCGCCGCCAATACGATTCCCAGGATATAACGCTGGAGGCGTGTATGCTCCTAGCCAGACTAGTAGTAGAGAAACTCAATTTTCTTGGAATATGCCTGGTTACACTTCAGATTGGCCAAATGGGGTTGCGGGTGACATAACAACATACTACGGTTTTTCCACAACTTCACCTACTTTGGATTGGATGTATAGTAATGACAATGGAGACAATTGGGTTAGTGGAACTGGTTGGAACTCTAGTATTCCGGTTAAATTGGTGAAATTTTACATGTTCATGAGTGCCGACGAATCTTCTGGGGTTCTTGATTGGGGCCAACAAAATCACCCTTACGGTTATAGTGGAAAGATTTACCAAAATGCTAAATTTGGATTTACTGATTTTACTTGGAATGGTAATCCTATACCTTTAAATGATGATGGTGCTTGCGCGGGTAATAATAGTTGCCCTGATTTCCACGTGATTGAAACATCTGAGAGTAAAACCATTATAACAGGATGTGTTCACGCTGGATATTGTAATACTAGTGGGGATTATACTTACCCAAGTAATGCAAATTGGCCGACACACGCTACAAATAATCCTTGTGGTGGAACTCCTGGGTGTACTTACGCGGCTGCTTGTAACTATAATCAAAGTGCTGATTGTAACGATGGTTCTTGTACTTCACCAACTACGTGGTATTACCACTCATCCAATTGGACTTGTGGTGGATCAGCTCCAGCTAGCGGCTGCTATGGACTCAACGTATGCACGGTGAATGGAACATGTAGAGGTCAAGCTTGGCAGTATAACGTAGATTGCCAATCTGACAATTGCACTGGAGTTACAGGCTGTACGACTGTTGGAGCATGTAATTATGATGCTACAGCTACTTGTGATGATGGTAGTTGTTATTGGGGTGGTCCATGCCCACAAAATACTCCAGGTTATAGTTGTAATGCCTCCACTGGTGGTTGTTATCAAGCGCCTGGAGGATGCGGTGGGTGTGGTACATACACTCTTGATGATTATACAGATCCACAAGCCGCTTGTGAGGCAAACTGTGGTAATCCCATATAATATAAATAAAACATGGCTATACAAAATACAATATTAAACTTTCCAAATATAAATATATCCGCACAAGTGGGGGATATAATTTATTACACTACTTTTAACGGTAATTCTCAAGGTGGTTTTAATCAATCTGGATTAGCTAATACTATTTTGTTAGGACCAATAATAAATATAACTACACTTGCAGACGAAACGGTTGATATAACAGTAGAATATGATGATGTAGCAACCTCGCCGCCCTCACAAGGTGATTTTATCTTGTTCGCAAAAGATAAAAGAATAAATACCTCTAGTTTGTTAGGTTATTACGCTAGTATAAATTTTGTTAATAATTCTACGGATAAAATAGAATTATTTAGTGTTGGATCGGATGTTGTAGAAAGTAGTAAATAAATAAAATAAATAAATGTCATATCACAATAGAAATATTCCAGGAAGTTCGCGAAGCACAAGAAATGTTCCAGCAAGTTCGCGAAGAACAACAAATGCTCAACGTCAAGCTGCTCCTCCTGGATATCATTATATGCCAGATGGCACACTTATGTCTGACGCTGAACATGCTGAATTATATAGTACGTCTCCAGAAAGTAGTGCGCTTCCAGTTACTGGATGCACTTTTTGTTCTCACGTACTTCATATATCAGCTCTCACACCTTATGGTGGTTACCCCTCTATTTTCGCCACTAATCTTGCTTCGGGTTTATCTACCCCTATAGTTGTTCTTGATTCAGGTAATGTTTATCCACCTTCTGCTCCATATCCCCCTCCTTTAACGAGTGCTACTCATCCCGGATTCAATCCGGTAGGATACGGTATACAGGAGATTGCAAGATGGGAGAACAAGGTTATTGTTTACTTTTTCGGATGGACACTTTTAAACCCTCAAGTTCCATTTAATCAAGGCGGGAGTCAAGCTGCGGTTAGGTTTTTAGAGTTTACAATTTCAGAAGATGCTAATGGAGAATGTACCGCAGTTGGAAGTCCAAGAGAAATAGAATTAGGACCAGGTTCTCACCCTGACGGTCTGTTTAATGGTGATCCTAGTTTTGTGGCGCACCATTATTCTGAATCAATGATTGATGAAAATACTATTATTGGTGTTGGTACAGACGCTGCTGGTAACCAAGTAATAGCATCCACCGACATAAGTGGATCAACAACTAGCAATACCAATATACTTTTTTCAGCGTCTGGTACTGGAGACATAGTCTACCTGTCCGGTTCTAATTCAATTGTTGAGACGAATCAGGTTGATGGTAGTGTTCATCATTGGGATATGAGTGGTAATCCTCTTTCCACCCCGCTTACGGGTTACGCTCCATTCGGAAATTATGCAATATGGGAACATAATGGATTAATTTACATGGAGGGAGCAGATTTAAACGATGGTATACGCGTTATTGGAGTGGACCCATCGGGACACTTATATAGTATGAGTGATATCCCCGATTGGCTTGAGCAAAATAGTGTGTTTTATCAAACTAGTGACGCCGCTACAAGTCCAGTGTGTGGCGAGAATTATATATATTATGGATGTACTGATCCAACCGCACAAAACTATAATCCAGCCGCGGTTGTTGATGATGGCAGTTGTATTGCAACGGTTTACGGTTGCACAGATCCGGTTGCACTTAACTACTATGGTGGAGCACAAGTTGATGATGGTTCTTGTTGTTATACTTCTTTTGTAGTGTTACCTGGTAGCAACACCGCAGTATGCGTTGGTGCTGGATGTACAGATCCACTGGCAACAAACTACGATCCATTAGCAACACCTGACGACGGCTCGTGTGTATATCCACCACCGGTAAATCCATGTAATGATCCTTGGACAAACACTCCTATGTTAGTTCAAACGTGCTGTGATTGGTGTGAAGAAAACGCTTTAATTGCGGGGGGATTATACGGTCCACCACCTGTAGGATGTTATGATTGGATGTGCGACTGTTGCAAGCCACCTACAATAAAAACCCTTGATTTGGACCTATCAGATATACCAGCTGAAGGAGAAAATAGAACTTTCACTATAACTGGGGAAGGAGACGGGGAGGTTAAATTTAAACTAGAAGTTAGAGATAAAGACACTGGTAAATACTACAACTTCGTAACAAATCTTTTCCAAACAACCGAGGATTCTTTAGAAGAAACGGTGACTGGTGGTAAATATAGTGGTAGTATTACTTTCCCAGCTGTCACAGGTGGTGACGATCAATACGATATTTACCTATACGCAAAACCTGGAACAAAGCATGTTAAATACAGTGAAGCAAGGTTTGGTGATAATACTTTAGATATTAATGGGTCTACGGGTTCTAATTCTCTATTAATGCAAAAGGTTATATATCAATATAGCGCTTTAACTCTAACAATACGCGGCTATTCGCCAAACGGAACCGTGTCTGGTACTATTGCCGCTGATACTGTATCTGTTGGTATAGGTCAATCTAAAGCTAAAACAGCTTTTTCTTTTACAACTACAGCGGCTGCTACAGCTGCTTATAGAGTGTTAAGGCAACCAGCACAGAGTGACGTTTTAGCTTTTGTACAACCTGTAGTAGGTGCTAGCCCAGTAAATTTACCAGGGGAAAACATATATCCTACCGTTAACAACACAGACACTGTTGATGGAGCCGTTACTAGTGGTGTTAAGGTTGTTATGGATACAAACGTTGCTGATAAAATGAAAGTTGGTGATAGAATAACTGGTAACGCAGCTTTAAATGCTGCCACTGTAACAGTTGTTGCTTTAAATCCAGACGGAGACAACGCTAAAGAGTTTTCTATGTCAGAGGCTATTGGCTTGGCAGATGGATTAACTTTAAGTTTTAGCAATCAAATGAATTTCAGTTGGACTGTTAATAATTTTGCTAATGTAATTCAAGAAGGTATGATAGTTGTACCAGATACCAACGTTACAAGTGAAACTTCAATTGGTACATATCAAGACACTATAACAATATTTGAAAATACTGTTGACGAAGAAATAATAATACAGCACGATCAACCAGCTGTAAGTACTTTAGAGAAAAAACCAACAGTAGTAAAAGGTTTAGTTACTGTTCAAGAAGGGCAAATTACTTTTAATAAACAACAAGTATTAGCTTTAGCGGAAGATACTCTAAAAATTGGTGGATATGGTGAAAGTGAAATATTAAGAGTTTTTGATTGGGAGGTTAAGTTTACAGATTTAGCTATTACTTTAACCGCACCGACTACAACAACTTCTGGGGCTGTTAGTGCTAGCACCACGATAGGTGTAGCTAGTAAAGAAGGTGTTATTAACAATGTTTCTAGGATTAGTGGAATAGGTATTAATTCAAAACTACAAAACCCATTAATAACGGCTGGTGGAGGTGCTACTGGTAGTGGTAACTTAACTGCTGACGCTGCTCAAACTTTAGAAAACGGTGTTACATTAACAGTGGAAAACACAGGTAGAGTAGCTACTATAACTGGTAATATAGAAATAATAAGAGCAGGTACATCTGATAGAACACTAAGGTTTGATGTTGAGAAACTTCTTTCTAACTCAGCGTAATAGTAAATAAGTGGCGTAAACTGTGACTATATTAGATATAAATTAAATTAAATTATGTCTAAAAATGAATTACAGAAGATATTCGATAATACCCCTGCAAAATCTTATAAAGACAAGGTAAAACAGATTGAAGATTACTTTGTTAGTATTGCTGATGGAGAAAACATTATAGGCACTGGAAAAGAAATAATATATCCAGAACACTTGTGGAAATATAAGCATTCTTTTGCTGAAGGAGTGTATTTGAGAGAGATGCAGATGAAGAAAGGTCAACTAGGTTTTTCAGCAATACACAAGCATAGTTATGGTTTTTTCTTGTTATCAGGATTATTAGCATCGTCAAAAGAAGAGGGTGTTGAAGAGTTTGTGGCTCCATGTTATATTATATCGCCACAAGGAGCTAAAAGAATAGTATATGCAATAGAAGATTGCACTATAGTTACAGTACATGCTAATCCTACTAACACAGAAGATTTAGATGAGTTAGCAAAAATAAATGTAGTATTCAACTGGAATGAGTACGAAGAATATTTAAAAAGTAAAAAATGAAAATATTAATTAAAATATATAAGTCATGAGCTGGGGTGCAATAGTAGTAGGTACTGTTGGTGGTATTGTTAGCGCGGTTAATGCTAGTGAAAATAGAGAAGCCGCTGAAATAGCTGCTGGTGAAGCTGAGACTAGACGTTTAGCTCAACAAGCTAAACTAGATAAGCAGATGAAAGAATATAAAGCTCAAAAGTTTACAAACCCTTTTGCTAACATGGAAAACGTATACGAAGATTTAACTGTTAACCAACAACAAGCTCAATTTCAAGCTCAACAAGGATCTCAACAAAGAGCTAATATAATGCAAAACATGAGAGGTGCCGCGGGTAGTAGTGGTATAGCAGGTTTAGCCCAAGCGTTAGCAAATCAAGGCGCGTTACAAACTCAACAAATATCAGCGTCAATCGGTCAGCAAGAATCTAGAAACCAAATGGCAGCGGCTAGAGGTGCTGGAGCTGTTCAAATAGCAGAAAGACAAGGTGATCAATTTGTTCAACAAGCTGAAATGGATAGACAAGCTACTTTACTTGGAATGCAGATGGGGCAAACTACAGGTGCTAATTTAGCAGAGCAGCAAGCTATGGCTAATCAAATGAATGCTCAGATTGCTCAACAACAATCAACGGCAGATTTGTTTGGTACTGTAGCAACGGCGGCTGGGGAAGGAACAACCGCATTGTTTGGAGAATAAAAAATAAAACAAAAAAATAAAATATGGCAGCAGATAGCACATTAGTAAGCGCGGCATTTAAAGAAGCAACATCTAGAGCTGGGGTAGACGTTCCAAGTCTAAAACCTTTATATGAAAGTAATGTCAAAACAGGTAAAAGTTATTTAGGTATTGTGACTGGAGCTGTAGAGGAGTATAAAGTAGAAAAAGAAACTTTAAGACTTGGTAAAAACGCGCAGCTGTCAGAGTTTAAAAAAATCATGGATAAAAACTATGAAAAAATTGTAAAGCGAAAAGAAACAATGCCACAAGAATTGGTTAATGCTGTTGATACTGAGATTAAAAGATTACAAAATGAGTTTGAGGCTGTAAACACATTTGGAAAAGGTGATACCGTAGAAAATGAAAAAGCTAGAACAAGGATTACAGCGGATCTACAGAGAGTTATTAGTGAAGCTGTAGACGCTAGAGCTACATTTCAAATGTTAAGTGAAAATAAAGACGCTTGGCATACTAACGCTATTAAGAGCGAAACAATAGCTCCAATGATGTTGATGATGGATTTAGATAACATGGATAAAAACGACAATGTATCTGTTTACTTTGATGAGGTAACTCGTAAATTAACTTTTAACGCAAAGAATTATTTACAGGTTGATGATGGTAGCGGTAATATGATTACGAGTGGAGATATGAGTTATAACCTAAGCCAAATGAGAGAAAATCTACCAACAATAAACGCTGAAAAACAAGGCGATGTTGTAGATATTTATAAAACTATTGTAAGTCAAGGAGAACTAGATGCCAAAGGTGATGGTAGACCAATGCTTAACGATGAAGAGTTATCATCAAACATTGAGGCTTTAGTTGATACGAAAGAAGATTTTAGAGACCTAGCGTTAACGCGAATAAAAGGTGTTAATAAGGAGTCTTTAGTTTCAGCACTGCAAAACGTTGATCCTGCAAAAGGAGCGTCTATATCATTAGATCTTTTAGAGTCAACTTTTTTAGCAACTTTTAATTTAACTGACGTAGACATTGATGGAGATATTGACTTGCAAGATATGAAAGGTTTAAAATCTGAAGCGGACAAAACGCTTTTTAAAGAAAATTTTGATAAAATGGTTAACGTGTTAACAGATATAAACTACGTTGACCCTAACAATCCTGAAGTTAAATTTGACTTAGAAAGATCAAAAAAAGTTTTAGTAAATCACTTAAAAAACGATATTACTAAAAGATATGATTATGCATTCAAAGGATTTAATGACGCTATAATGCAAAAGGTTGGTAATGGCTCAAATAAAAAACTTGGAAGAGCTGGTTTCCTGCACAATCCAGCGACAAACTCAGAAAGTTATGTTGGTTGGAGAATGAGTAAAGGAGGTGAGGTTTTATATGATGATAAAGCTGTTTCTAAAAAAATTGCCAAAGGTGAAGAATTCACAGATCCTTGGCAAAATGAGTATATACCGGTATTTGAAAGAGGTAAGTTTATAGGATACAATGTTAGAGATGGTGCTACTGGTATACTTATAACAGATGACAAAGAGGGTGAAGGTGGTGTAATTATTACTGGCCAGCCTGTTTTCTACACTAAGGTTTCAGCTAGAAGAAATGCGGTTGGAAAAAAATATGATTAATAAAATTAAAGTATACTACGTATGTTAGAAGAGTTATATCAAGGTTTATATGATGACGGTTATTTTTACGGTAGCTTCGAGCAATTTCAAAAGAAATTTAAAGATGTAGATTACCGAAAAACGCTACACGCTGGTATTGTAGGTGACGGTGATTTTTCAGGTGACTTTAATACTTTTGAAAACAAGTTTACAGGATCAGCGACTGAAGTTCCAATGTATAACCCGGAAACTATCTTATCTTCATCAGACTACGCTTCACCACTAGATGTTGTTGGTTATAATATTGATGCTCACACTAGTTTGTTTAATAAAAGCGAGGGAGAGGCTATATTACAATTAAAAGAGTTGTACCCTGGGTTTATTTTTGAAGAAGTAGCGTTAGGATCTAAGGAAGGTGGTGGATTAGATGCTATTAAAATTTCTACTAAAGACGGTAAAAACTCCGCTACATTCGACATGAATATTGGTGGTTTGAATCTTTACGGTGCTCAGTTTGGTTTAAGCGAAAAAGAGGGTCGAGATAGATCTTTTAATATTCTCAAAGATTTTGTTAACCAGTATTCTACTGATGAAAATATCGCTGTTCAAAATACCGCTAAAGAAGCAAGAAGAAAAACTTGGGAAAATATAAATACCCAAAGAGATGAGTTAGCCGCTGAAGAAATTGATAAAATAAATGAAAAATTTGAAAATGGTGTTTTATTTGAAAAAACTTATGAAGTAAAAACACAGTTCAAAGGATATGGAGCTGGCGGACTTGGCATGGGGCAAAGTACCTCTACTTACAAGGAAGAAAAACAACCTTACAAAGAAGAGTTAGAAAGAGCACTTAATGATTTAAAAGCAGAGTATAAGGCTGATGGTAATAAAAGTGAACCAACTATAGAGGAAGTGCATGAGAGAGCTTTAGAGTATGTTGTGGATAGCGCTCAAGAAAAAGCTTTAACTGAAATTATAGAAAGCGACGAATATCAAATGAATTTTATTACCACTAAAAGTGGAAGTAGAGATTATTCAGGTGCTTTAAAAAACCCAACAGCAACTAAGGCTCAAAAATATACGATAGCAGCTAAAGAGTTTAGCGCAGACTTTAACAACGATTATTCTTTGCTTATAGCTAAAGCCTTAGAGCTAGACGAAGGTGTTGAAATTACTAGGTTTAATGAAATAAACTCTCAACTAGAAGATCCTGATTTTGAGTTTGATATTATGCCTGGCGAAAGTATGGTTACGTTACAAAGCGGTAGGCAAATTCCAGAAAGAATATTTAATGAGTTTAAAGGGCTTAATACCAAGATCGGTAACAAAGTCAAAGCTTTCAAGTCGTTCCAAGAAAAAGTAATGGAAAAGGCTGTTCAATATAGTGATAATGCTGCTGCGATTGATATTGCTAGAAGAAATTATGATGGTTTAGAGAAGTTCTTAACAACCATAGGTCTAGGTACTACTGAGATGTATTTTAATGCTACTATCGGTATGAATTTAATGGGTGGTGGGGAGAATGAAGCGGCTATTGAGTTTCTTTCTGATTTTAAAACATCAACCTCAGAGATTAGAGATTCTTACGCTAAAGACGTAGAGTTTGATGATGCTTTTAGTTCTCTTACAAATTTTAGCACATTCATGGCTCAAGAAGTAGCTAATCAAATACCTGTATTTGCAACTTTAGCAATACCTGGTGTTGGTGCTACAACTCTTGGTTTAAGTGCTTTTGGAGAGCATTATACTGATTTATCTGTTGAAAGAAATTCTGAAGGAGGAAGGCAACTTTCTAATGCTGAGATGTGGTGGATGAGTGCTGGTTTCGGTGCTTCTGAGCTAGTGTTTGAATCTTTAACAACATTACCACTACTTAGAGCTGCTAAAAGAGGCTTTACAAATACACCTGGCACAAAGACATTGTTAGACCAAACAATGGGTAAGTACTTTAAAACTAATATTAGTAAAACAGTATACGGTATAGCATCAGAGCCTATAGGTGAGGGTATGACGCAGTTAACTCAAAACATTATAGATGGAAAACCATTAACACAAGGATTAGATCACGCTATGTTCTCTGGTCTTATGTTTGGTACAACTTTAAGTACAGCTCCATTTGTGAGAGGTTTATATTTATCTCAGTTTAACGATCACGCCGCTAACATAGAGTATAGAGAGCGTGTTGATAAGATTAAAAATCTTAACAAAACAAACTTAAATATAAAAATAAATTTAAAAGCTGGTATTACCAACACTGGAACGCAGGCTGACATAGATGTTAATGAAAAAGCTATTAAAGATCTACAAGCTGAGAATGAAACGCATGTTAGAGAACAAGAGGCTCTTGTTAACAGTTTGAGTGATGATGCGACAAAATACTATTTTTCATTAAACTCGCAACTAGAAGGCATAAAAAATGAGGCTATTGAGGTTGATAACAATACCACTTTAACAGATCAACAAAAAAATGATAGACTAAAACAATTACAGGTAAAGTTTGACTCTAAACAAAGACAAAAAGATTTCTTTAGAGATAAAGATGCTTTTGGAAGTGAGTATGACGCTTACGCTGGTTTAGATGAAAATGCTGAGGACATAGCTGCTTTAAAAAAGCAAGCTACCGAAGACTTAATAAACGTTAATATCGATGCGACTAAAGGTCGTAGGAAAGAACCAACGGATATAGAAATAAATCAAAGAGCTAAGTTCTTATATAATGTTAGAAAAATTAAAAGAGATCACGCCGCTAATTCAAAAGCTGGTTTAACAAACACCAAGTTGTTTGAAACAAACGAGGACGCTATAGCTTGGGTTGAAAAACAAACAAACATATCTGAATCCACTAAAGCTAAGTTTTTTAACGATGTGAGGGGTAGTAACGCTCACGGTGCAAATATTAAAACACAAGACGGTCAAGTGCCATTTATTATCGCTAACAACATGGCTATAGATGATAGGTTAGAAACAAGAACGCATGAGGTTGGGCATTCTGTTTTTATAAAAGCTATTGGTGCTAACCCAGCTGCTTTTAAAGAGCTAAGTGGACAAATAACAGAATATTTAAAACAAGCTAATCCAGCGGCGTATAAGAGGTTAGTATTTAGATTAGAATCAGCTGGTGCTATTAAAGACAAGTTATACGACGAAACCATAATGGTATTCTTAGAAGAAGTTGCTAGTGGTAAAGTTGATATAGCTAAATCAAAACAAGCGGGGTTTTTAGCTAACCTTATGAATAAAGGTATTGAAGGTGTTGGTGGTAGAAAGATTGATTTAAAAGGAGAAACAGATGCAATAAACTTTTTAATTGGAATAGCTAAGAAGATTAAAGCTGGTACTATTGATATATCAGACATACAAGCAATTAAAGAAAATAGAATTGCTAAACAAGCTAGGGAATCTGCACCTAAAACTAAAACTGAGTCTGCAACAAAGTTTTCAAAAATGACAGCTCCGCAAAAAGCTAAAGTAACTGCGGAGGTTGACAAGCTTGGGCAAGTTGATACAGATGGTAATAATCTTCAAGAAAAAGGTCTGGGTAAGTTTTATTACCAAGCAGATGTTGATAATGTTATTAAAGAACTTAGAAAAAAACGTACTGACAGAGAACTTGGTTTAGACAATGAAGGTTATTTAGACAACTTAATAGCCGCTAAATACAAGGTTAGACCGGTACCAGAAGCATTTGTTAATGACGTATTTAACCAATTATTACCTGACATAAAAGGTTTTAACCCAGAAGAAAACAATAGTTTATTTGGTTATTTAGGACCTAGAATAACATTTAGAGCCGGTGATGTTTATAAAAAAATATACAAGAAAAAAGGTCCAAAGAAAACTGTATCTGTTGAAGAAAGAACTAAAGAAGGTGAAGTAAGAATTCAACTTGAAGCTGATATAGATCCAACTATGGAAGCTCTTGAAACAGAAGACATGTCACCAGCTGCTCAAGCTAAAAAAGCAAAAGCTGATAAACAAAGATATTCTGAATATAGAAGAAAATTAGGATTTGAAACTGGTAGTAAAATATACAATGAAGTATTAGACAACGTTAAGAAAAGTTTAATGATGGCTTATGGTGCCACTCAAAATATAACTGACGCTCAGTTAAGAGCTAAAGCTATTGCCACTAAACTTAAAAAAGAATATGCTAATCTTAACAGTCCTTTATTTAAGCAAATCAAAAACTTCTTAACGTATGGTATTGCTGATACTTACGTAAAGAGAGGAACAAAAGACACATACATATCTAATCTTAAAAAGTTTAGAGAAGACATCGTTAAAAACACATCTACAGCTGACTTAGTTCAAATGGAAAGAAATACTCCTGAAGCTGATAGAATCTTTACAACTTTTGTCAAGACTTTAACTTCTGTAGAGCAAGTGCAAGATGCTGTAAACAGAGAGCAATTACCACCAGATGCTTTAAACAAGATCACAAAAGACAAGAAAACTGGTAAGGGTGCTTTCTCACCTTCTTTGTATAATAAAATAATGCCAACAGAAACTGAGTTAGTAAGTTGGGCTGATCAACCAGGTATTAATCCAGTTACTGGTGCTAGACAAGGTTTGAAAGGTACTAGAAAAGATGGTCTTACAATGCGAATGGTTAATGGTTTAGTTACCGATGCAATCATGGAAGCTAGACAATCTGAAGAAGTTCAAAACAAGATTGCTGAAATGGACATCGATCCAGGTAGTGTTGCTGAGCTTGGCGCTGCAATTGGTAGAGAGGTTAATGTTAAGTTCTCTAAGAGTAACGCGATAGGAGACGTTACAGCAGCTATAGATGGCGCGGGAGACGTTAACGTGTATTCTCAAATTAAGTTCTCTAAATCTCACAGAGAGGCTTATGAGAAGCAATTAACTAAAAGAAGACCTGATCTTACTGAAGATCAAAGAAAAAACGCTGTTCAATCTGTATTTGACTTTGTAGATGGTAAAGAAATACCAAACAATAAAAAGTCTAAATATGAGAAAATGGCTATGCACTATACAGCCAACGGCTTCTTAATACTACCTGAAGATGGTTATAAAGTTATAGAGGCTGAAAAGATAGCTACTCAAAAGAAGATAGATCCATTCTCTTTCAAAAACCCTAACGAATTAATAGAAACATTTGTTGGAGAAGTTAAAGGTACTAGAACTAATCCCGATAAGGTTAAAACGTTTTCTAATAAAACAGAATTAACTGATGGTGTTACAGTTTATGATGTTGAAGACTCTAAACAAGGACAAAAAGATGTTAGAAAAGTAATTGATACTCACTTTGGTGAAAAATCTAACCCTTGGTGTTTAGCCGCTAGAACAGGAGAATACATGGAAAGTGATGAGGCTTATTCAGAGCAAGAAGCTATGGATAAGAAAAAAACACATGAGTCTCTAGGTAGGCAGGTAGACATGACCACTTACAAAGCTGTTACAGACGATGCTTCCATGAACATAAAGAAGGGAGATACGGTTTGGGAGTTAACTATAAGAGATAATAAAAAGAATCTTGATGAAGCTTTTAAGCTTTGGAAAGATTACAACAAAGAAGGTAACGGCCATAAAATAGCATTTCAAAACGGTAGGTTAATTTCATTTAGAGATGGTAACAATATGTCTTGGTGGGATAGAAATGACAAGGCTACTGATGCTCCTGTTGTTAGGGGCAACAAAGGTAAAGATGGTTTTAAGCCAGTATCGTTAGCGTATAAAAACAAATCAGAATTATTGTATTTGGAAAAAGTAACTGGTGATAAGAAAAACGGTACCACTACACGAAAAGATAGTGATGGTACTTTTATCTCGCAAGAGACTAAAAAGAATGGTAAAACTGATGGAGTGAATATTGAGGTTGATAGTAAAAATAAAAAATCAAATAATTACAACTTCAAAAGAACACAAAATTTTAAAGAAGGAGAAAGATTAGACTTTAAAGAAGAAAGAACTTATACTATTCCAATAGCTACTGAAACA
>UEXM01001219.1_pt1 | contig 22781 bp, 43 predicted proteins | sample 1796661 | NCBI WGS metagenome assembly UEXM01 (sample SAMEA4772469, study PRJEB27181) | metagenome | reverse complement strand
AACGACTCATATCTCTCTCCCTTACAAACACATAATATCATGGATATGGGATCGGTCAAGTTTTTTCTTAGTCGTAATTAACTTTTTTTGGATCTATTTTTGCAAGTTCTTCTTCCGACACTTCTTCTTCAATCAGGTCGTAAATTGATTTCTGATCTTCTTTACGAGTGTGGCGCTTACCAGACAATATATGATGAACCATGGATGGAGAAACCTTATAAATATAATGAGTCTCTCTTGCGAACCACTTGGCTATCTCTCTGATCGATTGCTTTCCCTTTTGTGAGCGAATCATCTCAACATGACGTTCGGTTAACTTATATGTTTTCTTTTTCGCCCGCCGTCGGTCTTTTCGAAGCGGGGGTTTCTTTTCGTCGCTCATGGGATCTCCAAGGGAAGTATAACAATAAATTCCTAAAATGTATAACAAAAAAGCACCCCCGAAGGGATGCTAATTTGTTCGAACAGAATCGAGAGAGCCTTTTATGCTTCTCTTGAGAAGGTTCCTGCGACTTCGACAATCTCCCAGCCGTGAGTACCGTCGCCCACAATCCGGATGAATGCGCCGTCGCCTTCCAGATAAAAATCCTTATCATTCACACCGGCTGCGCCAGCGCCAACAATCTTATCATTAGAATTTGGATTCAGAACAAGGGCAGCCGAGCCCTGAACCAGAAAAGAATAAGAACGACCGGCTGAAGTTGCCGGAAGTGTCATGGCACCATTGGCGGTGATAAGATGTAGCCTTCCAACGTCAGCCGCAGTCATCGTGTGGTTACCGGTGTGTGTGCGAGTATCAATATTTGACTGATAAGCGTGCTTATCAAAAGTCATCTGATCCTTCACTTGTACTCCGGATCCAACCTTCTGTACCAATCCTTTTTTGTTATCAATTTCTACTTTTACCATTTTATTAGTCTCCTATTATGCTACTACTGGCGTTGCATCGCCACCGTTAGCGGTGTTGTAGAGTCCGAGAATGCGCCAAGCGGTTCCGTTCCACATCAGTTCCGCAGTATCACCCGCATTCGAGAATGTAATAATATCTAAGCCGGAGCTAATGGCAGAGGCAATAGTGAGCGTTCCGTCACCCGTTGCATCGACCATGATGATTTTCATTAGTTGACCTTTGGCTAATCCGTCTGCGAGCGTGAACGCATCACCGCCGCCATCAGCGCCGATTGTGTTTATATAAGACGTCAGCGCAATTGCGGTAGTCGTGCCACCAGCAGCAATATCATTAGATTGAGCATCCATAATGTATCCCACATGAGTTCCGCTATTGCCAGTAATACCGGGCAAAATCTGAGCAGCACCATTCCCAGTGGATTGTACTAAACCTTTTTCGTTATCTATCTTAACCTTGACCATAATATATTCCCCCTTTTATGCTTACATGCTTCCGACACGGGTGCAAGTTCCCCCATATGGCTGTGCCGGGCTTGTATTATATAGTCTCAAGTGGTTCTAAAAGGAGGTGTTTAGCAAGATATAATGCAGATTAGTATCCCGAGCGTTACAATTATTAAAACTTCAAGTCTGTTGAGATGCATTTCTTTCTTGTCGGGCTCCTTCTTGGAGGAGTCGCCCAACACTGCGTTCGCTTGGAACAAACACCATAGGTGCAGCGCACACAGGGCAGTGATATGTGCCCTCGGCGAATAAAAACTCAAAGTCGCAAGACTTTTTTATTCCGTTATTAACTGAACCCTTAGAGGAACATCTATATTTGTATTCCATTTTGTATCCTTTCATTTAAGTCCCCTCATGTAAACGTTTACCAATCTCCCTGGCACATAATACAGGCGACCATCTTTCATTATTTCAGCAACTTTAATAAACTTATCATAACGCACTAGGAGCCCAACCTTAAGTTCATCGCTCTCGTGCTCTCTGAAACGTACAAGATCACCTACTCTCATCTCCTTGGTTCTCCATGAGTTTAAAGTATTTGCTAGCAACTTTTGACTTACAAAACATCTCATGACCTTCTATCAAGATTCTATAACCAAGCGATTGTTCTAATCGATTCTTCGCAACATAGACGACCAAGCCCAATTTTCCTTCAAGGCTTTTAAAAATATTATCTGTGTGGTAACTATAAGTTTTGAGATCCGCTATAGGGATTTCTCTTAACTCCCCTGTCTTACTCTTGTGGTCGATCCGACACAGAGTCATTCCCTCATAACTCCGGATTATTACGAGGTCTCCCTCCTTATAATTAGGCTCCATCCTCGTCGTTATCACTTGGCAGATAAGAATTAATTAAATTAGCAAAGTTATATAACTGTGTGCCCATGTCTGCTGCAAGCGCCGAGGTGTCCGCTAAAATCTCAGGGTCCAGCGCATCCTCAATCGCTCTCTTGTATCCAACGTCGATAAGATCTTCAACCAATCTCCTCTGTTGGTCAGTCAAGTCAAAAAACCTGTCCGATAACTTGAGTTGGGTTTTAATATTTTCATTGATATCTTCTTCGTATGCCTGCTGGTAGTTAATCTTGTTCATTTTATTTCCTTTCTTTATCTTCTTTTAAGAGATCCTGTAGATCTCGGTATTCAAAAATGTTGTTAATCTTCGATCCTGGGGAAGAAGAAATAATCTCAAAGTCTGGCAAGTTCGCATCCTTGATCATTTGCCATGGCTTCTCTGAGTGCCAGTCATCCGGCGAGCCTTGAGTCTTTCCTTCGATAAATCTAGTGGGATCAAAATAGTCTGGATGGAAGTGTTCGACATCTTCTCCCTTGTCAATGCTTTCTTGACGTCCAGAATAGTTGGCATCAATTCCCAAAAGCACAACCCGCTTGACGCCCATCATATAGGCTAGGATCACAGAATATGCGCCGCCGTTTTGCTGCATTGGCAAAGGGAGACCAGCGATCTTCGCAAGTGGACCACCCTTGTGCCTACCGAGAAGCCCATCTTCCTTAAAACTATTCATAAAATGACCTGAGCTATATCCCTCAAGTCCCGGCATGACAGGAAAAAACGTTATGCCCCTTTCTAACACGCCGTCGCCTAGATACCAATTGTCTTTACTCACCCCTCGTTTAACCAAGGGAGACTCCTGGTTTATAAACATGAATTGCGGCAGAAACTTGTTGTTTTGATCTGCTAACATATCTTTCCAGTCAGCAAGATAAGGATGGGTTACCTCGTTGTCTTTATAATATGAAGCCGCATAACACCCTGATAGCTTTCTCTCGATAGCAACATAAAAAGTGGGAGCAAAACCCCAGTCAGGCCAAGCAACATAACTTCGATTTAACGAAAGGGTGGCACTATCTTTGAGGCTACTGACATCTACTTTGTTCAGACTCGGACCCGAGCCGATTAGATAAAGCGTGTCAACTTTTGCACTGAGGTTTAAATATTCTTCTGCTTTCGGTTCCATGCCAAGGGCACTTAAGCCAGCAAAAAGCAAGTTTTTTATGCCAAGAACCTCCGATTCTAATTTCTTGATATTGGAATCCAGCCCATAGAGTTCTTCTAAAACCTGATTAATAGCCTGATAATTGTTGTTATTAGACACCACGAGTGCGTCGAGGACTTCGCAAACCTTCTCAAAATCTCTTGGGTCAACCATCTGTGCTTGTCCCGCCTCGCAAAGGAGAGTCGGCGAGTCTAACCTTTTCTTGTCGAATCGATGGGCAGTGATTGCCAGTACGGTGGATCAGATCATAGAACAACATCATAGTCATAACCTCAACCGTGTGAAAATAATCACAGTGCAGACTCAACTCTTCAATGTCATCTCGCAAATGATCCGAAGTCTCACCGCTGATCATAAACGTATCGAAGTTGTTCTCATCTGCCCAGTGTAGTCCATTGACAACGTTTGCGGAATTACCGGAACAAGACAAGCCGATCACCAGCACGCTGTCTTGGTCCTCAACCCCAGCAACCGTTTCCAGCCACCTCGCAAATAAATTTTCATAACCATGATCATTTGCATTCGACGTAATGAACCCAACACTGTCAAAAGAGAAGACAGCCTTGTCGGGAATCAAACGAGAAAGATCCGTAGCCATGTGGCTCGCAACATAATGCAAACCCCCATTGCCAATTAGAAATATTTTTTTCGCTTTGTTAACTTTGTCAATTAAACTTTGATACTCAGGCGTGGCTGCTTTTTCAACCAACCGTGCTTCAATGTTTTCGAAATCAATCATCAAGGACATAATAATGTCTCCGTTCTTTTGTGTGTTGCTATTGTATAATAAAAACTATACCTTGTTAACCATATTATTCTAAATAGGGTTCGATTTCTCCGGCATTTACCCACCAAATAATATTATTTAAAAATTGTACTTGGTATTGGTTCTCACGCTCTTCGGTAGGTGCCTTGAGAATGACCCCAACCGTGCCGTGGGGGATGCGATTTGGATTGTCCTCACCAGCGTCTCCGTCAATTGGAGCAGCGGAATATAGATCTAAACGACTCGTGACCAGCCTGCCCGGCTCATACAAGGAATACTCTTTAGTCTTCGTCGGCATATTTTTTTAATATTTCGTAGAGTCTCTGCGGCGTAAGGTCCGGGTAGTGATAGAGGTTGTTGACTGCTCCTGCTAGCCGTAAAGCATATGCAATCCACTCCGAACAATACCAGCGACCTGTCCTCTTGATGAAGAAGGGGGTGAACTTTGATAAGATCATCCCTGGCCAGTCGTAACCATCGCCTTTGGTATCTTCGAAGAATTTCTCAATCGTCTCAACTTGCTCGGCACTAGCGGGCACGCAGATTAGATCATAGTCTTCAGTATTTTCCTGCTCGTTGAAAACTATTTTCCGTACCCCTGCCGTTGAGAACGGAGAGATGCTTATGGATGTGCCGTCAGGCATGATCAATTCTGCATGTGAATATTTACTTTGGGTGGTACTTCGGACGACTTGGTTGTGCCACTTCCCTGCCCCCTTATAGAAGGCTACGCAAAGTTGAAGTGGTTTTGTCGGCTTTACCCCATAGTATAGTAACTATTCAGCAGTTTCCAAAACTTCCAAGATTCTTGACAAAGAAGTTTGATCCGGAGTAGATTTTTGAAGATTGTGGATCTTGACGGCTGCTCGGAATGAGCGGGGATCCAGTTTGCTCTTCATCTCTGTGAAGAGTTCACTGCGGTCTTGTCGAAGGATTGTCATCTCATTCTCAATGGTGGTGAGTTTATTTACGAACTCCTTGACGGTGGATTCAAACTCGTTGGTGGTGTTAATCATTTTGATTACCTTTCTGTGGGTTGCCGGCTTGTTGTTCAGCATTGAACTTGTCTTGTTCGCTAGCATACTCCATTAGTTGTGAAAAAATTTTGCGGCGAGTTTCGCCGACAAACTGAAATTTATCTAGGATATTCTGAATATCTTCCTCAAACTTTTTTAGGTCCCTCATTTTCCAAAGACCTCAATGGCGAGATCCTCGGACGCTTGGTCCAACTCGGTGCGAGCCTTTTCTAATACTTTGCCCAACAAGTGGAGCGTGACCTCTGCCTTGCATCCGGGTTGGACCTCGTTCGCCAACTCCTCCGCTGCCGTGATCCACCCGATTGTATCTTCGAGTCGTCCGCTCGCTTCCGTGAACGAGGTGAATGTTTTATCCAATAGTCTTCCGGGTCGTGTAGCCATTTAAGCCTCCAGTTTTCTTAATGAATTATAATGTACAAGTTCTTCTTTGTCAAATAAAACTTTACAAAAACCCAACGCCGATGGTGGGCTTGTTACGATACCGATTCTCCAAGGGGCGTCGCCCGCCATCAATGGAAGACATTCTTGAACTAAAGCGCCAACTTGCATTATGTTTTCCTTACAAAAGATAATATGCAGACAGGAACCCTGCTACAAAAAATAGAGGATGCAGAAGAATGTGTAGCCGCATCCTGTCGTGGTAATACGACATAGCAAACATAAATTTGGCGGCAAGTTCGGCGGTCTCGTTTCTGTTCTTACCGTCACCAAACTTAGTGACCCACTCAGTCATAGATAGTTCTACTTGTTCGTCCGTAGGTTCTAACATTTTATTCTCTTAGCCACTTTGGATCTTTGACCTTGGCGGCACCTTTCTTGATCTTCAGTAGTCTAGCAACGGGTGGGATGTTCATCCACTCCAAGTCGTATGCCCCTTCGAAATCTCCTAGTTGAGTTGCTACGCATCCTAATTTAGTCAACTTTTTATGGAGATAAGTGAACTGTCGTTGAGTTTCTCGGGTTACATAAACCCCGATCGTTCCGTCCTTAAAGTTACAGAAGAATTGATCCTCTTTGAACTTCCCGATTGCCTTTGCCACAGGAAGACCATCACCGGCCTCCCTTAACCTCAGCCGGTTATTCTTACAAAATGTTTTAAAAGTATTAATGTGCTTATTTACTGTTCTTTCAACCATGATATTCTCTTTCCTTTTATGAGTTGACCAATTTGTTTCGGCGGGAATTAAGTTTTGTAGCAAACCACGCCAGAGAGCGATTATTATTAACAAGTTCATGTTCAAAGTAAGGATCATCTTTGATAATCCCCACATAATAATTACTCCATAGTGCCCACTCCTCCTTGTTAGTCTCGTCGAGACACTCTTCTCTGAGCCGCTGGTTAACCTCGGCTAAAAGCATTCCTCTGCGAGCACATGATAGCAAGCACTTGCGTTTCTTTTTTGATGTAGTCAATCTTACCTCGTAAACATATCTGCGATATCGGCAGCCCAGGCGTCTGGCTTGACTTTGACTGGGAACCCCATACCATTTACCATACCTACTATAGCACTAAGTGAACGATTACTTAAGGCACTCTCTTCGGTATTAACATCTGCGTGAATTGTTGGGGGCTTGCCCGTGATCTCTTGAACCATTGCTGCTGCCTCCAAGGATACCACTGTCTCATGGATCAACCTTTCAGTTATATTACTAAAGTTTTTTATCTTGTTCCGCTGGTATGCAACGAGTGCTCCCTTTGTGTCCTCACGGAAACAGATGGTCGTGGTCATAGTTGTATAGTCTCTGTGTTGCTTACTGTCAGTGCCAACGTGAAACGTAAAGCGATCGTCATCAAAACGTTTTTGAATACGCTGGCGGATGTCAGTGATGGGTTCGCCGCCAAGCGATACCCAATTGTTACTCGTCAGGTGATCCAAAATCAGGTCCTTTAATTGTTTCTCGTAACATAATTATAGCCAGCATACCAAGGCAGGCAACGCTAAGGGCGCTTACCATGGCATACGTTGTAATATTTTTTAACATACTCTATATTATATTAGATTTAGTCTATGTCAAGTTTTTGTTTAATTTTATCTACCGCAAGTATCGAGAGGTAGACGGGGTAGTAAGCAATGGTCATGAACTTATCATAAAAATTATGCAGCATTAGTCATACTTTCTGCGCATACCGCCACGATGATAATGGGTGTGAATGGCGCTTTCAAGCATTTTTCCCATCTCATGAGCTATTTCTTCCATGCTCATGTCATTACGCCCACAAATATCCTCAACCATCTGGATAGCCTGGGCATTTGCTCCTGCTGTAAATCGCAACACATGCGATAGGCGAGAGTATGATGCGTCTCCCACCTCAATCTTTTGGTTCGTAATCACTTAGGTCCTCCATTAACCGTAAAACTTGCCGTGTGCGGGCAATCATATAAAATAAAGCAAAGCCATAACCAAAGGTAAAACCAGTTACGCTGTCTCGAATAATATCAAATAGAACGCAAGCAACTAAAAATATAATTGAGAAATAATAAAAACTCATGTACATCAGTTGTTTTGTAGTGAAATTCCGCATATCTTTTCCAATACCTTTAGGGCTGTTTCTGAATTTTCTGTGTATGAGTTCAGGGTCACAATTTCTTCCCCAGATAGTTTAACATACTCTTCGTCTTCACTTAAATCATTTGTTGATATTTCTTCTATTATAAAGTCTAGTTGCTGGGATATCGCTATCACAGCGTGAGAATAAGCCACTGCATCGATAATCGGAAATTCATGATCCGGCTGCTCCACTATAGAGCAAAGATACTCCAAATCTTCTTCCAACTTATCTGCGGCATTAATAATCGTTGTTATTTTCATCCCATAGTATTCTTTGCTCACTTGTGTACCCAGTCCGGATATTTCTTTTTAAAAATCCCACGCATCCGATGTACTTTGGTTGCATAATCAAGAATTTTGTTTTTATTTTTAGACTTTTGCCAACTTGGTCCACCATTATAACATGCTGGTAAATTGAGTCCGGCGCACGCTTTATAGCGACGCATCTCCTTAAGCACTACAGCAGCAGCCACCGTGGCATGATGCGCACTGGACATGTCTACAAGAAACTTCTGTCGGTTCGTGTAGCCCCATCTTCTTCCCCAAAATTTATAATTAATTTGGAAGAGCCCATAGTCTCCCGTGTGAGAAACTCTACCTGTCTTGAGGCGTGACTCAACCCAGGCAACGCTAACCATGAAATAAGGGTCTTCGCCTATGTCGATAGACTTGTCAATAATAACAGCAGCGTTAAGCTCTTGCTCAATATCAAAATACGAAGGAAAATTGTACGCAAGTAAGGATACTAAAACATATTCTAACATTATTCAAAGTCAATGTCCACGCCCACCTTGATACTCAATTGAGGAACACGAAGGTGGTTGACAAGTCCATGGCGTTTTGCTTCCTGGGCATCCATAAACCAGTCAGCATGTTTTTTATTAAAAACCTTTTTCTTAAAGTAGTCGTCCTTCTTTCCGCAATTGCGAGCCATCATCGTAAAGATCTTCTCGTCAAGACGCTCTGCCTCTTTTACATCGGCCTTGAGTTCTTCAATCTTTCCATGTCCGCCACTACTGACATCATGGATCATGACTGTAGCATTAGGATCGGCGAATCTCATGCCCTGCTCTCCAAAACTTAGAAGTACAGCACCACAAGACATTGCCTTGCCCTCCACAATGGTAGCCACAGGAAGTTCAGAAGAATTAATCGCTGAAATCATGGACATCAAAGAATAAACTTGTCCGCCATATGAATCGATCACAATAGGTATGACCTTCTGCCCGCTGTTATGAGCCATCGCCATCTCTTGGTGAAACTTCTTGGCGGACTCTTCTGTAAACTTGTTGACTTTTACAATAATTGGTGGTTTACGTAACTCAACCTCTTTAATGAGAGGTGAAATATCAGATTTCCATATCATAAACTATGTTATCCTTGGAGTAATTGTTTGCCTTTAAGTAAGTATTCCTTGAGGTCAGTAAAACCTCCAATAAACTTTTCATGTCCTTCTGTCACCTCGACTACAAGTGGCACGGTTTCCCATCGATAAGTCTCTTTGATCTCATTTAAAAGTTTCGGCTGGGAATCTAGCGCATAACATTCAAACTCTTTTTCATGTTCGGCTAGTAGTCTTATTGCCATTTGGCAGTAAGGACAATCTGATTTTGTATATAATCTAAACTTCATTTATAATCTCCATTTGTATGGGGTGGACTCTTTCATAAGTATGATCGCCAAACCTGACACGGTAAAATTCTCTTCCTATAAAATCATCCACGAACGATGGTCCCAGGATGACACCACAGGGATGCTCATTATCTAAGCTGTTTTCCATTCCTGGCTTTATCTCTGGAAAAAAATAACCTAACCGAGGTGCCACAAGGGATCCAGGCTTATACACATTATCGCTTGAGATGATTTTTTTAAACTGCTCCAAGTCATGACCTCCATTTTTTGCCATGGATTGAACACAGTTTCTGTGACTGAAGACAGAAGAGAAAGAATTAAATGTCTTATCTTTTGTCCTAAAGTATCTATTGTTGCTGACATAAATCTTAGAGGGTACAGATAAAATATTATTTTCCGGGACAGCGAACCTCTTTTGTCCTCTGTCCACACTAAAGGATACTACCCTGAGTCCTCTCTTGTTACGTCCTTCGTACCCGAGGCTGTGACACCAGACAAAGCGGCCTCGGCGCACAAGAGTCTTGTTGGAAGGATCACTCAAAACATCTTTTAAAAAAACAAACCTAAACTTTTCCTTGTCCAAGACCGGAGAGTAATTAAATCTTCGCTGAGAAAATTCCTCATAATAAGGATTCTCCAGCAATCGATTTGAGTTTTCAGATATCCTTGGCGATGTACAATGCAAGTCTCTCAGATCAGCCCAAGTAGGGAGAGGTGTCATGTCTTATTTTCCTGTAGTAGTCTACAAAAATTATCAAATGACCCAACGACAATAATCTCTGAACTCCTAAAAGAATTGCCATCTAACACAAAGGTGCTGAATTTTGTTCCTTCAGGGAAAACTCCCTGGATCTTATCTAAATCCATTGAGGTGGTAAATTCATGTGGATGCACTGCAACAATATATTCTGTATTCAACAAGCACTCACGAGTTTCATATACTTTTCTAAAGTTGACATACTCAGATCCATCGGGACGCTCCTTGACATCTTTGATCTGCTTCTCATACACTTCTGAAATTTTAAGCACGGGACATTACCTCCATAGTATCAATTGTCCTCACAAGCCAGTCACTTCCATGGATGTGAATCTTGTGATAAATCTCTTCATTATTAAAATTAGGCTCAACTACCAGAGCCATGCCAGGTTCGGATAACCTGATCCACTCGACAGGTGCTAATGGGTCAGCAGTGTCAAGCAAGGTAATATCCGAAGGAAGATATACCAGATCACCCTTCTTCGGAGTCATGACCACCTTCTTTATCTTCTTCTTGAGCCTTGATTCCTTCCAAAAAACCATCAAGGCTCTTCATACTTTCTACTGTCTCTTTTAACTGACCAAGATTTTGAATAGAATTCCCAGCGGGCTGTGGAAGCATGGTCTCAAACTTTGCCTGCTCAAAGGACAAGAGCATATCTCTGTATTGACGAAGTTGAGTGGCGCTGTCTTGCAGTAAGTGCAATACCTCAGTAACCTCTTCCAACAGATTGTCTCGTGGACCCGTATAGTCCTCTAAGATATCCGCAGCGGCTCGTAGGCTGTGGGCTTCTTGAGCCACAAGAACGCCCATCGTTCCCTCTACCTGTCCTAAATCAATCTCAAAACTAATTGTTGCTCGCATACACCAAATCCTCCTTAACAGGATTATACATCATCGTTAGATGTTGTTTAAGTTATTTCTTTTTCTTCTGCGCTGCCTTCAAGCAGCGGTCTTCAAGTTTGACGTTCTCGCCGTTTACAAGGATGGTTGAAGAAGCATAGAGCCCCTTGGCGTGGTTAGCAACCACTAGACCCATCTGGTCGTGAAGTGCTCGGTTGCTGACCAAGTTGTAGTTCGCACGCACTTTGCAAAGCGAGCCGACAGGGAAAGCAGGCGGGTTGGTTGCCGCAGCGATAGCCTTCTGAGCATACTTGTTTTTGGTCATAGCATTGAACTGCTTTTCGGTAGGAACGAAGTCTTCGTCAGTCGCAATCTTGACGGAGAGGTCACGAAAGTAGCTGGTCGTGACGTAGTAGTTGGCACAGATGAGAGCAGTCGGGCGGTGCTCCGCCTTGTAGGACTGAGCCCAGCGTTCACGCTTGAGTTGTGACTCGGGGGAGTAGCGTTGCTCCATACGCTCAACGCACTCAATCTGCTTGGGACTCAACTTGCCGCCATCCTCAAACTGACGCTTGAGAGACTCAGCGAACTTGCGATCCTTGTCGGATAACTTCTTAGCCATCAAGGATTCAAAGCGAGCCTCGCCGTTCTGAACTTCAAGGCGCTCTGCTCGTTGAGGGCGGGTGTACATCTGGCTCCAGTAAGACATTATTTGGAATCTCCAAGGTGGCTAAGTCCGCCGTTATTTTCTTTATCGTTGCCGAGGTGGGATGAACCACCTTCACGCAGCATTGCAAGAAGGTCTTTGTTGGGGATGACGTGTCCTAGTTTCTTCTGACCGTCATAGCACTCATAAATCACTACCTTATGAAACATATCTCTCTCCCTTACATATGTATAGTATCATACATCTAGGGTAGGTCAAGTTTTATTTTATACTTTATATTCCCAGATCCAACGCCATCGTTCTCGACGGTTGGTATAGAATTCTGATGAGGCTTTGTGGTAGGCTTCCTGTTCTGCTCGGATACTGTGGTAGGCTATTTTGCCGTGTCTATATTTTATATATCCCTTCAAGTAGTCCCAGTAATAAAGGATCACAAAGCCAATTAGAAAAGTCTCAAGCATCTGCTGGAAGTGAATGTACTCGTGCCTCTTTGTTTCTTCGCTGATTGTTCCCCTGCTGAACACAAGGAAGAATAAAGTGATGGCTCCAATGTTGATCGGGGCAAATTTAGATAGCCACACGGGTACTTTACTGTTCTCAATGTATATCGGTTTCCAGTTTCTCATCTTATTCTCCCCAGTCTTCCCACATCCAGCGGGTCTCAATATGTTTATTTAGTTTCTTCTCGGTCTCTTTTAATTTGATGCGGTAGTAGATGGTGGGTATAGAAAAAACAATTGCGGTGATTATACAAGCAATCATTTCATCATTAAGTCCATAAAGTGTTTTACCCACATACCACCAGCAGCAGTGGCTATAAGCCAGATAATCTTTTGGGCACCGTCTTTCCAGTCTTGAAGTTTAGCAAACTCAATCTGCATTTTCTCAAACTGTTCTAGTTCTTTGTCTGCGTGTTTCTTCCAAACGACCAACTCCTTGGCAAAGTCTAATGCTGGTTTGGTTTCCTTTACATAAGCATTGCGCAGCTTAGACTCTGATTCAAGTTCTTTTACTCGACTGAACAATCCCGAATCAGGCTCATAAAGATTTTGTTTTACTCCACGAACTCCGTCAAGAATATCCGACTGGGTTTCCTTAATGTGTTCTACCTCAGTCATCAACTTATCAAAGCCACCGTTCATTGACTTGGCATTAGATATTTTATTTTCAACTTTTTCGACTTTTTCTAAAACAATTTTAAGAATTTCATCACTCATCAGAAGCACTCCAAACAAAAAAGGACCAGCACAAATAATACTGGTCCTTATGTGATGTAACCGACTGTTCTAATTAGTCGCTAGACTTGTGTTTTTATTCACCACCCTTCCGAAGAACAGCACAATTTGTGGTGAGCAGCGTTCCTGCTGCGCTAGCGGCATTTTGTAATGCACACTTCACCGTTTTAGCGGGGTCAATCACCCCGGTTTCTATCAAATCTTCAAACTTTTCGGTTCGAACATTGAATCCTGTGTTTTTAGCATGATCATCATATGACAAGGAGTTGATAACAATGTCAGATGAAACCTCTGCATTTTTTAATATCTGGGTTATTGGCGAGAAGCAAGCCTCCAAAAGTGACTGTACCCCTCTTAATTGGTCTTCGTTAGCCGGCTCAACCTCTATGTTGTTTGCTGCCTTAAGTAAAGCAGTGCCGCCGCCCGGAACAACCCCGTCTTCCTGAGCGGATTTGACTGCCTCCAAAGCATCCTCGACTCTGTGCTTTTTCTCAGTTACCTCAATCTCAGTGGCACCACCAACTCTGATAATTGCTATGGCAGATGATAACCTGGTTATTCTATCTTGAAGTTTTTCTGCATCATGAATACTTTCTGTCTCCTCAACTTGAGACTTCAACATCTCTATACGTTCATCCAGAGCATCATAATCAGTATTTCCGTCAACCATTGTGGTGTTGTACTTACTAATTTCAACTCTCTTGGCAGTGCCCAGATGATTTAACTTTACATCCTTAAGGCGAATCCCTGAGTCTTTACTCACAAAAGTTGCGCCCGTTGTGATGGCTAAATCCTCTAGGATACTTCTTCTCTCTTCGCCGTATCGAGGCGCTTTGACAGCAGCAATTTTCATATTGTTCCTCATCCGATTAATAATCAAAGCAGCCAAAAGTTGCCCTTCTATCTCCTCACCAACAATAACAAAAGGCCTACCATCACGAGCAACCACCTCCAGGATCGGCAGCATTTCATCAACATTATCAAGTGTTCCGTCAGTTACTAGCACTAGAGCGTCTCTGTATTCAACCATCCCTCGGCGTTCGTCAGTGATGAACTGAGGCGAAACATATCCGCCATCAAAAGAATATCCCTCAACTACGTCTAACGAAGTTTGCAGTGAGCGGCTCTCCTCTATAGTAATCGCACCATCTTTCCCCGCAGCAGATACTGCTTCAGCAATCAAGGAGCCGATAGATGTATCACCGTTTGCCGATACAGTGGCCACATGTTGAATCTCTTCTTCGCTGGATACTGGTTGTGACATGTCCGTTATACGTTCGACTATTGCTTCTACCGCCAGATCAATTCCTCTTTTAATATCTGTGGACGAAGAGCCAGCAGCGATGTGCTTTTGTGCAGTCGTTAAAATTGCACGAGCCAGAACTGTGCTGGTCGTTGTCCCGTCGCCACTAGTCTTTTCTGTTTCCAGGGCTGCCTGGCGCAGGACCTCAACAGCAGCCTGCTCATAGTCATCGTCCAGTTCGACAATGCGAGCAACAGTGACACCATCCTTTGTGATGACGGGATCAGACCCACGCTTATAGAGGATTACATTTTGTCCCCTTGGTCCAAGTGTAGATGCCACAGCATCAGCAAGTTTGTTGGCTCCACTAATTAACTTTTGTCGGATATCATCTCCGAACAGGATATGATCTTTACTCATTTGTTTCTTCCTTTGTGTTTAAAATCAGTATCTCTTTGGACTTCTTATCCTTAGACATCCCGTAACTCCATTCAGGATATACGATTTCATAATCTTTGTATAGATCTAAAATGAACGGGCTCGGGTTGTAGGATAAGACCCAATTGTTTTTTTGTTTCATTGCTTCCGCCAGACCCAGATGATCAAAGCCTTTGTGGGTTGAGCCGTTCTTTCCGTAGAGCACTGGGTTCTCAATTGCGTAAGGCGGGTCAGCGTAGATGAAAGTGTCGGCGTCGTGCTTGGCAAGGCTGTCTTTGAAGTCTGCGTGTTCCATAGTTAGAAAGGGACATGAGAAGTTTTTAAGACGAAGGATGCTTGTGTCGGTGAACCGCTTGTCCGCTGCCTGTTGCGAGTATCCTCCGCTTGTAGTTGCCCCGCTAAATGATGAGCGGTTCAAAGCATAATACATACACGCACGATACTGTTTCCAGTTCAGGTGGGTCTCATCCATGTGTGTCCAAGATTGTTTCTTCTGGAACTTAGAAAACATTTCTTTTGAGCAGGGATGAAATAATGTTTCCAGAAGATAAGCGATCTCCTCTGGGTCTCTTAATACTTCTTGCCAAAAGTTTACGAGCGGCTCAAAGATCTCATACCCATGAACTCTTACGCCTTGGTCAGCGTAGTGAATCTCAATGGATCCGCCACCAAAAAAGGGACTGACAATTTCTGTCAGGTTTTTTGGGAAATAGGGTATGATGTGTTTGAGTGCTCTTGTTTTACCACCTGGGTATCTTAAAAGAGATTTCAATCTTCCTCGCTTTCTTTATTCTTCGTCCCTGTTAAATGGACCTGGGAGTTGGTTTGAGCCATCGCCGCCGGGGCCAACTGCAACAGGAGATGGCTTTTGCTTATCAAGGGCCTTGCGGGCACAATAAGAGATAGCATCTACGTTTAGTTGCTCTGCTTCGGGGGTAAGGGTAGGCACGCCAGTATAACGACCATCATCACAAAGTTTATCAACCAAGGCTCTGACATGCTCTGGGTTATCAAGTGATACAGGAGATGGCTCTAAGGATTCTTGTTTTTCAGGCTGAATGCGTGCGCTGAACCGTAGGTATATCTGTTTAAAGAAATCTGCGGGGAGTCCTAAAAGATACTCCCTTTCCTCATCTGTCAGGTCTGGCACTGCGTTGATCTTGTCTATCAACTTTTTCCCTGGCGCTTTGGAGGGCTTGTATGTTGCCGGTTGCATCCGAAGTTCTAAGTTGACCATATCCCCAATCTCAAAATCAGGAATGTTATATTTTTTAAGCCCCGCTGGATCTTTATCTCCAAGCAAGTATAATCCCTTGCCGCCCACCTGAATGTAGTAAACGCCTTTTTTATTGTAGCGATTTTTTATAAAGTCTGACGTAGATTCTATGGGGTCTGATGTAAATCTCTCTGCCGTTCTTTTTAGCCCCTGTCCAACTAACGCCCTGGAGCCAAGTGTATCCCAGGCAGCAGCAGGGACAAGACCGCTTGAGTATAGAAACGGGGTAGCATTTAATTTTTTTAAGGCTGATCTTTCCATATCACTCTTTGGAAAGTAAAGTTGTCTTTGATTCTTCGCATCAATCTTTACCAGCGCCCCTGTCTTTGAGTCTTTTCTTGCTAGGAAAACTCTGCCGTCCTTGTCTTTGACCATGGTTTTGGGATCAAAGCCATCAGGGTAATCAAAATTTGCGACAGCGTTCCTCCACTTTTCCATATCGTCTTTTAGTCTAGTTTTTTTGTAATCCTCTAAAAACTGCAAGAGTGCCTTTTTGGGAAGTCCAGAAGAGCCCTTAAAAAATTTTAGTTTTCCGTCAATAAACCGACCCGTAGCATCATCGAGTTTAGACTCTTCAAACTCGCCGATAATACCACCCGAAGACATAGGGTCATTTGCTTCTGACTTTACCTCTATGTCATATATTTTTCCGTCAATTGCAATTGCGGCGTCGGCTTGATTACCGGAGCCAGCGATCACATCTCTACCGGCGAGCAAAGTGTGAAACGGATCTGGTCCAAGCAAAGCTTCCACTATATCGATCTCATAGATATCCCCTTTGTTAGACTTCTTGGGATCACGCTCTTTCATTTTCTTTAGGTTCTTAAGCCTGTCTTTAAGTGCCTTTTTTAGGGCGGCTTTCTTGGCTCGTTCTATTGCTTTTGGAGATTTTTTCTTTGGTTCTTTGTCTGGAATTTCAAACTCCTCAAAGTCGTAGCCTGGATACACGTCCGGGTCTGTAGTCGGCACAGGAACTTCACGATAAGCAGTTGCTTCCAAGAGATGGAGGAGTTCCTCGTCAATCATCTCGTTCAAGAAACTTAGGCTCTCTCCAATCTTTACTTTCATATCTGGTAACATCTCCTGCTGCTTTTCTATTTCCCTCATAAGCACTGGGGAGTGATGGTGTAGGTCCTCAACAGTGTCTGGGCATCCGCAGGATTCGACTGCGCCCTTCACATATTGTTCTGGGCTTGTAGCACACTCGCCGTCGAGAAACATATCGTGAGAAAATATCTCGTGCTGCCGATCATTGAGGGTGTCCCAGTCCCGGTAGGACATCCCATTAGCCTGGAGGCGTCGGTCGAGTTCTCTTATCTTTTGAGAAAATTCTTCGTTGACAGCGGGATTGCTGACCAGAACATTAAGCTGGTTTGGTCCCAACTCTTTATTCATGCTACAGTTTCTTAAGTTCTTTGTGGATCAGTTGGCGAATAGAGTCTAGAGATTCTTTCTTCATCGACTTCTCGATGGCTTTGCCTCTTTTCTTTTCGTACTTCGAAAGTTTCCCGTCATCATCAAGGTCAGCCTTGTCAGGATTCTCAAGACCTTCCTCGTCTTTGCGGTTGAAGCCAGCAAATCTTTTCTTGCCGCTTCCACCACCGCCGATGCCACCCATTCCAGAGCCTGCACCAGGTCGTCTGTAGCCACCGCTTTGGCGCTTTCTTTCATCTTCATCTCTGGTGCGTTGCATTTGCCGCCGGCGCTCACGGGCTTCATCGTCTCGGCTGCGATCTAGGGCTGCCCCATAACCTTCTTCAATCTCTTCATCTTCTTGGCGGTTGTATGCGCTGGGGTCATAGTCTTCAACTTCATCACCTGCCAGCGGCTCACCTTCCAGCGGGATCTCTCGCTGACGCATAACATACTTGAGGATCTTGTGGGCTTGAGAGCGTTCCATCGCTTGAACTATGTCTTCAAGGGCTTGCTCTGGTCCTAAAATCATCTGCAATGTATCTACCATCGCAAAGGTGTCGTCATTGGCGTCTTCGTTTAGACGGCGGGTCTTCCGATGCTGGAGGGATTGATATTCCTCTTTGATGATTTCGGCCAACCGTTTCTTAGAAATTTTATATTGGGACATTATTATTTTTCTCCTTGGAAAATAGAACTATCTATAAATAGTCACTTATCTAGGTGTTTCCTTAAATCTTTCTCAGTAATGAGCGTGTAGGTAAAACCGTTGCCATAAATCTTTGCTGATTCTTTGCAGAGTTCCATAAACTTATTATAATCCTCGATCTTTTTAAAGACCTGACAGCCGGCACTCCACTTGTTGATTACATACGATTCGTCGTAGGGATTGCTACGGTGAATATTGATTCCAAAGTAGCCCTCGTCGATCATGGTGGTCATACTATTATAATCAATAACATCGTCCTTGTTGTTGTCTCGGTAGACCTGAACTGGCTTACGTTGAACCAAGGCTTCGTATTTCCCTTGGTGCTTGCCAAGTTGCCAGGTGCTCCGATATTGGCCTGGCTTGAGAACTGCTGTACCCTTGGGATTGGTTGGGTTTTCTAGCCAATACTTGCCTGGGTCAGTCGTGATCTCATACTGGCTTACAACTGACAACTCCTCTTCCCGATAAAGGACCAGAAGGTAATCGTCAAAGGTGTTAGTGCCTTCGTTGTCTCTCCTGACTCCAACTAAATTCAGATTCAAGCGCCTGTCAGGAGTGTCAAAAAACTTATAGCCCTTCGACTCAATGGTAGACTTTATATTATCAAATGTCAATAACTCTTCAAGAGTCTTCGGGGGCTTCGGCATTGGCTTGGTCTCCGGTCTGGGCTTCGGCTTGGTCTGGAGACTTGCTGTTTTCTTCGGAAACAGATTTGCTAGAAGATTTAATAAGTGAGTCAACAAGTTCTTGTACCTCTTTGTCATTATCTTTCATCTTGTAGTATAGTTTATCTTGATCTTCCGAAAACTTTAAGTCTGCTAAGTCAGTTTTATAATACATTAACATTGTTAAATAGGCTGTTAGATCAAATTCGGGATCAGACTGAACCTTGCCCCTGATCCAATTCATTACCCTTGCAGCGAAAAAGGCTTTCTCGGCATGGACCACGTTGTCCTCACCGTCTTTGATATAACCTTCTTGTTCTAATAGCTTTAGGACGTCAAACGTCACTGTTCCGCCTTTCTATCCCTCATCTGTTGGATGCGTTCGGCTGACTCTCGGTCGCCACGGAAGCCACCGGCTCCGCCGGGCTCTAAGGTCTGAACACCTCGGCGTTCAAGTTCGCCCTCAACCCAGGCTTGTCCAATTTCATTTTCAACTGGAGCGGCGACGAAATCATCCATAGCCTTGACTGCTGACTCAGGAGGAGCACCGGGTGCATCGTTCATAACGATAGTAAAGTCGTTACCGAAAAGTTGAGCGTAGGCTTTCAGATTGTTTTGTACCTGATTCCAAAGGTCTGTAATAGTTTTCTCTGGAAGAACTCGGTCTCTGCCAGCGTTGCGCTGTTGGGCAACTTCTTCGGAAGTGTTTACGAATACCATAGCAGTATCGTATCCTAACTTCTCCATCTTTTCTTTTTGTCTCGCAATCTTCTCGTACTCTCGCCCAGTTCCGTCAACCAGAACCCCAAGGCGACCGCTCTCATAAAAGGCACGTTGGACTTCAAGTTGGTCTTTGGCTACGTTGCGGATGGATTCGGGGTCGTAACCCTGAATGATATCCCACAACTCATCGCTGGGTAAGGATTCTATGTCTGCTAGGTCTTTGGGATTGATACCCATTTTCCTAAGCCCCTTCTCAAAGAGGTTATCAGAGTTGACATACTTAATGCCCGCTGGAAGGTAGGAGGTGTGCTCCTCAAAATACTTCTGGTAGGGCTTTTCAAGGGAGCGAGCACCCATCAGCATATCAGCAACAAAGGATTTTCCGCTGCCTGGTCCACCAGCCGTGAAGATTGCCTTGAGGATGCCGGGGTCAAAGACCCCTTCCTTAAGCACTTCAGGGCTCTCCAGTAGCCACTGATGTTTTTCTGCCTTATAAGCAGAAACGACCTCAGTAACCAAGTTACGAAGGTCGTTTGCTTGAAAACTTTTCATGTTTTCTCCCGAGGGATTATTGACGTTTAAGGAGTCGTTCGACCACTCGCTTAAGGACCGCTTCAGTAAGGGCTTCATCATCCACGACTTCAAGATTGAGATCTTCGCTGACTTCTTCAGCATCTTCATCTTCATCTTTAGCCTTAGCTTCAGTTGTTGTCTCTTCCTCGTCGGTATCTTCAGACTCATCAAGGTCTTTCTTATTATAAGGTGCCTTGTCTCTCATGGCGGGATCAGAATCTCGCATGGCGGGGTCGTCGGCATCGCCTTCGGCGTCGTCGGCACCCATTTCCATTTCGGCTGCGTCGTCAGCCATCTCACCGTCAGCCTCAACCTCGATGTCAACTCCAGTTTCAGAAGAAATGGCATCAACAACCGCCGAAACGATTCTCTCTACTGCTGCTTCTTCTTCAGCGGCGGGGGCTCCTGCCTCTTCAGCATCCATTCCTGCTTCGGCTGCATCGTCTGCTGCCTCGGCACCCATGTCCATTTCCATTTCCTCTTCGGCGTCTTCCTCAGAAATGGTGTCAAGCCAGTTTTCTGTAAGCGAAGGCATGTTTGCCAACTTGCCCCAGCGACGAATAACGCTTTCTTTTACTAGAGTACTCTTGTTCTTAGTCATTATAGTGATCTCCTTAAGGTGACTTTGAAAGTCCAATCAACTTTAAATAGTTTATAAATATGTAAAAAACCCTATTCTTCTTCAAAAACCCCGGCAGATTTTAATTTATTAAAAGCAGCGTGTTCAATTTGACTGATTCGTGGGAAACTAACACTCATACGTTCAGCAACTTCTCGAAGGCTTAGTCCGTTCTCGTGCTTGCGAGCACACACAACTGCACAGTTTAAATCTTCTCCAAAATCAATCCAATTTCGGCAATCCTTTTCATCACACCCAACTCTCCATTTTTCATGAACCTCAAAGCAGGTTGGGTTAGCACTGTACTGTACTTCAAATTCTGGCGGGGTGCTGTTAATCTCATCTTGTTGCTGGCGTCCGTCTTTGCGATAAAACATATTATTTCTTCCGTCCATTCTGGGAGGTGAGGATGTGAGTGCCGCTTTCAATTGTTCCGGCTGAGGTTTGGCGTGCCCACTCAGCCTTGTGCTGAAGTTCGGTAATAGTGCGAGCACCCGTATAGGAAAGTCCGCTACGGATGCCTCCTTCTAGGTCGGCGAGAATATCAGTAACACTTCCCTTGTAGGGGATATACGAAGCAACGCCTTCTGGGGTGGATGACTTGTTTCGCCAATCCATCTGGGCATCCTTCGACGCCATGCCTCGATATTCTTTCATCCGACTACCGTCGGGCAGTGTGATAACTTGACCTGGGCTTTCTTGAGTGCCAGCCAGCAAGGATCCACACATTACGAAGTCTGCACCTGCGGCTAGAGATTTAACAATATCGCCCGAGGTTTTGATGCCGCCGTCTGCGATGATCTTGACGTCCCTGTCCGTTCTCGCACAGTCGAAGATCGTCTGGAGACCGGGTAGACCGTGCCCTGTGACAATCCGAGTAGAACAAATGGAGCCGCCACCAATGTTACACCGTACAGCGTCAGCCCCCCAATCAGCAACATCATTAATACCCTCCAGAGTGCAGACATTTCCTGCAATAATATAAATACTATCACCAAATGCCTTTCTCAGTTCATAGAGAGCATTTTTCATCATGCTATGATGACCGTGTGCCACATCTACACAAAGAGTATCCGCACCTAATGCAGTCAACATAGTGGCTCGCTCCAAAAAGTCCCCAGACACGCCAATCGCCGCTGCGATGGGAGAGTCACCGCTGATAGCAGCGGCTGCCTGAGATACTAGTTGGCCTTGTTCTGGGATAGAGTTGTAACGATGAATGACTGCAAGCCCTCCGGCATTAGCCATCGCTACACTCATATCCACCCCAGATACAGTATCCATAGGAGATGCCATGATGGGTAAATGTAACTTGTTTGTCACACCAAGCGTGCTTGAAATGTCTACCTCGCTTCGACTCGTAATATCACTGTACTGAGGTACAAGCAACATGTCGTCATAGGTGACCGCTTCTTTAAACTTCATTTTGTTTCTCCGCCAGGTCGCTGGCTTTCTTTTGACACTCAGGACAGAAAAGCCTGACCTGTTGTTTTTCATTTCGTACTGTTACTCGCCAGGTCATATGTGCCTCACGAGTTTTCGGGAATTCTTTATCACAGGCAGAACATGATTCAGGTAACATATCAAACATACCCATTTGCTTAGTCAGCCGCTGCTGTTGGTCGGCTGCTAATTTCTTTTCTTTCTTTTTCTTTTTGTCCCGCTTGATCTTTTTAGCGTGCTTCTTATCCATTGACCACCTCAAAAGGTTCAGTTCGGTAATCATATACCCAGGATGGAATCTTGTCAACTGGATAACGTAAACGTGGTTTGGAAGCATAGAACTTGCGGTAAGACACCACAGGATTTTCTGAACGGAACTCGTCAGGCATAGCCAGACGAAGTGGTGTGCATTCCATAGAAGGAAACAAGCCTGGGTCAAACATCTCGATGAGAGTCTTAAGAACTGCTTGGCACTTGTGAGTCTTGTTGAAGCGATGCTCGTACTCGTCGATCATAGCCTGGCAGTGAAGCGCAAGGTTCATGTAGTTACTTGCTGACTCAGCAGCCCACAGGCACGATGGGTGCTTGGGGTTAAATGAGCGATAAGGAGCCTTGAGACCCTGCTCGTTGATGACTGTTGACATGATCTGACAAGACTCTAGGATCATCTTGACGACCCGCAAGTTGTCTTGAGACTGTGCTGACTTCTCCCAGTCAATCTGTCCTGTCTCTTCATCGCCTTCGATAGCAAAAATATTCA
>UEXM01001218.1_pt1 | contig 22796 bp, 4 predicted proteins | sample 1796661 | NCBI WGS metagenome assembly UEXM01 (sample SAMEA4772469, study PRJEB27181) | metagenome | reverse complement strand
ATGACTATTAGTGAAGTCATGGCAGATTTAGAAGGAGACAAAGGATTAAAATTAGCTAAGCAATCTTATGATATAAGAACTCAAGAATTAGCTTGGATGTCAGAAATGCAAGTAAAGCACGGTGCTAATTTTCTTGATTTTGGTAGAAACGATATTAAGAACCATCAGTCTTATTATAAAAATGAAGATGGAGAGTTTGTAGAAAATGTATATCAACCTAGAAATGAAAAAGAACATGACTACAACAAAGCTATGGGTAGTATTGTAGGAAATATTAGAGCTGATTACACAGGTATTTCTAGAGGAAAAGCAGATAGAATTGCTGAGGCTTTGATACCTACATATATGAATTCTACAGAAGGAGATCAAGATTACAGACAGCTTACTCAAATACACGGCATGTCTCACGAAGAGGCTGTTGCTGATATTAGAGGAAGATTACAAAGTCTTACAGATCAGCAGATACATACGACTAAAGCAGCTGCTATACAAGGTGGGGCTAATAAAATGAATGGTAATGGTACTATCAATAAAGGATATACTGCTATAACACAAGATAATCTTAACTTAGCAGATCATTATAATAAACTATTAAGTTCTAATGCTGGTGTATTTGAAAACTTTGAAACTGGAGACTACTCTAGCTTTAAAAAGCAAGGTAGAGACGTACAAAGAATAATGATACAGCAAGCTAAAGCTAGCATGGATCCAGCAGAATTTGCTAATTGGAAAAAACATAATGTAGATTTCTATAAAGGACACGAAGAATTTGGTGCACTTGTAAATTATTCAACGACAAACACATGGCAACCTACAAATGCTACTCAAGAAGACTTTGAAACGGGTGAAATGGTTGGTATGGGAGGTGTAGGGCTAGCAGCTGTAGGAGCAGGGATGTTAACATTTGGTACAGCTAATGCTTGGAATCCACTTGGATGGGGTACTTTAGGTGCGCTTGCTTTTGGTTCTTTAGTTGGTATGGGAGTTAATGCTATTTATCAAGTAGGGGAAAAAGGGATGGTCAATGAAAAAGGTAATGTTAGAGATATTCTAAATCCTGACCAAGGAGATGGAGGTTTATTTGGATTACTTGATTCTGAAGCAGAAGAGTTAGCAGCTAATTTAGAAGATACAGAATGGGTAAATAAAACTTTAGGGACTAATTATAAAAATGGAGATCCTGTATATGAGCAACTTAAAAAGAATGCTCAAGCTACTTTATTATACAGACAACAAGGTGGTGGTGATGATCATGACGATCTAATTAATAATTATAAAGAGGATATATTTGAAGCTGAAACATATGTGCCAGACTATAAAAATACTAAATTAGTAAACGCTATTGGAGAAGTAGAAAAACAATTTGATCCTAGTGATTGGGACTTCTTAGGTATGCCTGAAGACAGCGATGGATGGAAAGAAATGATGAAAACTTCTGACGGTAAAACAGTTAATCCAGGAGATGCTAAGATAGAATTTAGAGGAATTATAGCTCCTAGTATTGATGATGATACTCCTCTTATGTTTAAGTGGAATGTCAATGGAAAAACGTATCTTGCGGAATCTAAACCAAACAGACCAGGAGCATTTGACTTGGAAGAATTAATTGCAATGGATATGAATCAAGCACAACTAGTAGTACTAGACAGAGCTAGACAATGGACTAATCAAATGGAAACACAACGTCTAGGAAAATCTCCTGATGGTCTTCCACAAAAGCAAGAATTAGTAGAACATTTAAATCTTTTATACCAAAACATTGTAGGTATGGACGAAAAAGATGCAGCAATGTACGCAGAAGATTATATGATTAAAGCTTTTCAAAGAGCTAATCCTGTGTTGATGCAACAAATTGTTCAGCAGATGTATGGTGAAAATAAAGAACTAGGAGATCTAACTCCTAAAGAAAGAGAAATGGTAGATAACGAATACAATTCATACTACCATATCTATAAAACTGGTGAAGTAAGATAAAACAATATATATGGCAATAGGAAATAAGAAAACCACAGGTATAGGTTCAACGGACTTAATTCAACCTGGAGATGAAAACTATAACAATTTATTAGACACTACGGCTGGGTCAGAGCAATCTGCTGCTAAGCCTATAGAAATAAATCACACGTTAACACCTGAAAGGGGAGTGTCTTTAAAAAATATAGATCATGCTTCTTATTCTAAATATATTGATAGACCCTTTTCTTATATATCAGATGATGCTGATGATCTAAGAGCTTATAACCAAGGAGTAGGAGAAAAGATAGCTTATGGATTACCGAAGTTTGTCACTCGTATAGGTACAAATGTTTTAGGATCTACAGTAGGTTTAGTGTATGGTGGGGGCGCTTTTATGGGAGGCATATTTGATAAAGATGTAAACGCTACTAAAGCTTTTTTTGATAATGATTTTCAAAGAGGGCTAGATGGTATTAATGATTGGATGGATGGTCAGCTGCCAAATTATTACACAAAAGAAGAAAGTAATTATAATTTTTTCCAGGCTATGGGTACCCCTAATTTCTGGACAAATGATTTTTCTCAAGGACTATCTTTTGTTGCAGGAGCTGTGTTATCTGAGTATTTAACTGCAGGTATGGCTTCTAGTGCTATTGCTGCTAAAGGAGCTAACTTACTACGTAAAATAGGTAAAGGCACAGGCATGTCTAAAGGCGCTAAGTACAATCAAGCAGGAACTAAAGTAGACGACCTTAAGAAAAGTGCAGATGATTTATTTGATGCAAAGAAATGGGGTAACATGGCTACTACAATGCGTCAGTTAGGAACCGGAGCAATGTATGAAGCAGGCGTAGAAGCAAGACATCATTATGATCAATCATTATCTAATTTAGAAGGAGCTTTTCATGAAGAGTATGGAAGAGATCCTAACTCAGAAGAAATGGCACACCTAGTAGAAATTGCTACTAAAAGTTCTAATGCTGTATTTGGAGCTAACGTAGCGTTAGTAGGTTATGGTAACTATATGATGTTTCCAAAGATTTTTGGTAAGGGTATAAATGGAACTAAAAATAGTTTAAAAGGACAAATAGGAGCTGAAGTAAAAGATGGGGCGGCTAAATGGAAAGCGCTTTACAAGGATGTTACTAAAGGGCGTGCGTTTGCAAACAGTGCGTGGAGAGTATTGAAGACTCCTTTATATGAAGGGTTCGTAGAAGAGGGTGGTCAAAAGCTTGCAGACTTATCTGGTCAACATGCAGCTGAGAAATTCTTTAGAATGAAAGAAGATCCAAATATGCTTGAGATGGTAGGAGGATTATTAAATAGTACTGATGATGCTTTTGCAGAAGCGTATGGAAGTAAAGAAGGTCAAAAAGAAATAGGCCTTGGGTTTTTATTAGCTGCTCTAGGCTTACCTGGGAGAGGACCAAAAAGAGATGATAGCGGAAAAGAGATAACAGATGCTAATGGGAAAACTAAGACAGGATGGAAACCGTTAGGAGGTGTTTTAGGTACTATCGCAGATATGAATTATGAGAAAAAGATGATTGATGCTCATGTTCTAAAAATGAATAAAGATAAAAATCTTGTAGGAGCTTTAAACAACGCTAAAGATGCAATGGTAAGAGCAGGAGTAATCCAAGAAGATATGGATTTTGCCCAACTTATAAATAGTCCTTTTGCTTACAAGAACTCAGAGCATGATAACATATTTAACTATATAAATTCTAGAGTAGCAGCAGGACACGAGGCTAATGTTATTGAGCAAATAGACATGATTAGAAATATGAGTGTTGCAGAATTTAGAGAAGCTTTTAAATGGGATGGAGTTGAAGATTTAAATGATTCACAATTAGCAGATAAACAAGGGGAGGTTGCAGATATGATGCAAGACCGTCTTGAGTCTATTAAAGAGACTAGAGGAAAAGTTAATGGTACTTTTATGAACTATGATTCTAATACTAAAGATGCTATAGTACACGCTTTATCTGTTAGTAAAGATTCTGATGCTAGAGAAGAAGCTATTATAAATCAAATAAAAGATATTATAGGGTTTGACCCAGAAGCAGAAATGGAACTTGATTCTAGATCTATAAGAGATGAAAGAGAAGATATAGGATTAAAGACTAGACTTGCTAGACTTTGGGAGAGAATGACTCCAACACAAAAGAAAAAAATATTAGCATTACCTGAGTCTAAATCTATTATGCGTAGAGTAGGGCTTAATGCATTTACAGATCCTACACATATAGAGGAGTTAGCTTTAGAGTTAATGACTGAAAGAAAAAGAATATATGAAGAAATAGAACAACTTAACAATGATGAGGTAGTACCTAGACCAGCTGTATTTGATAAAGATGGTAAAAATATAGGGGGTACTAAAGAGCAACAAGAAAAGTGGGCTAAACTAGAAAATCTAAATTCTGAGTATGATAAAATAAATGAAAAGACTGAAGCTCTAATGGAGTCAATTAACAACGGATTAGATCCGGATTTAAGTGCTGCAGAACAACAACAGATTGATAAGTATAAAGAGAGTGACCCTACAGGCTATGCTACAAATAAAGAAAATTTAGTACAACTATTTAAAGACGCTAGAAAATTAAGAGCAAGAAGACATAGAGCTGTTAACATGGTAAATGAGTTAATGGACTACAGAGATGCAGTTAAACAACCGGGTAAATGGTATGACCCTAGAGGCTTGTTTATTAAAGCTGCACCAGGTACAAAAGTACCTTTACCAAAATTACTTGCACCTAGAATGGTTAGAGATGTAGCTGCAGAGAATGCTGAAGATATACAAGACATGAACTTAAAACGTTTATTTACTAAGTATCAAGGTAAAATTGTAGAGATGCAGTATACAAAAGCTAATAAAACCACAGTTGAAGGCTTAAGACAAATTGCTAAGGAAGCAGGTATTGAAGAAAAAATTGTTAATGATGTATTAGAACTTAAGAATAAGAATCCTAAGTTAGATGATATTACTGCGTATAAAATGGCGCTACAAGCAGATAACATTAATTTAAATGATGGTCCAAAAACAGGGACATATAGATTCTATATAAAACCTGGTAAAGTTAGTGGTGCTGCTGATAATGTTTTAATAGCGTATCCAAGTAAAGAAAATGTAGACTTGTTAATAGAAAGACAAGAACTAGTTAAACTTAAAGATAACAAAGTAGCTAAAGCTCGTATTGCAGAGATAGATAAATTACTAACAGGTCAAGGTTTTATAACTGATTTTACAGTTAAGAACTTAGGATTTTTAAATGCTGGTAGTAATATTAAAGAAGTTACTGAATCAACGCAGGTAGCTGAGATTATAGAATCTGCAACTACAGCTTCTAAAGAAGAGATACAAAATGAACTATCTAGTATCCAATCAAAAATAGATAGTTTTACAGAAACTTTAGAAAAGCTAGGATTAGAATTAGCGGAAAAAGCAGAGAGTAATACAAAGTTAAATAAACCTCTTAAAAAGAATTTAGCTAATGAAATCTATAATGTTAATTTAGAGTACAATCAAATTAAAGAATCTCTAGAAAATTTAGAAGTAGAAAAGGTACAGCTACAAAATAAACTAGAAGAAATAGTTAAACTTAATACAGCAGTTTTAGATGCTCAAGACTCGGTAGAAGATTTATCAAGAATGTCTCCAATGGAAAAAGAACAAGCTATAAACGCAGCTGTTCAAAGTAAGATTACAGAATATTTAAAAGATAAGTTTGTAAGACATGCAGATGTTTTAAAAGAGTTTGTTAGTAAAGGGTTTTTTAATGATATAGATTATCTTAACGACAAATTTAGAAATGAAGAAGACGCTGCAAGACTTCAAGAGTTAGCTGAAATGGTATTTGATTTTGCAACTACTAACGAAGAGTTACCTGCAGAGTTATTGTCTTTACTAGACGAAGGTATGGCAGACATTAAGTATAAGATAGATCAAGCTAAACCTATCTTAAATAATTTAATGCAGCAAATACACTTTAAGTTAGACGGTCCAAATACTCCTGAAAATTACGATCATAGATTTAGAAATAAAGATGAAAAAAGTAGAAGAGCTGCTTTTGAAGCTATTTTAAATGATGTTCAAGAGCTTAAAATAAAATATGAAAGCGCTAAAGAAAACTTAAGGAATAAACTTAGAGTAGATCTAAATCCTTTATTTGAAGAGATAAATAAACAAGATACTATAAATGCTAGGTATAAAGCAGCCAATGATATATTTGTTGCTAACTACTCTGCTGTTATGGAAGAAATTAAAAGGCTTACTACTCCAGTAGCAGATGAGTTATTAGGAGATGAGGCTCGTACATCTGAGGGTGAAATGACTGAAGAGGAGATAGAAGCAGATATTACTCGTAGTGGTAAAGCTTATTACAATTCTCCTTCTATTAAAAAAGTAAAGCTAGCTAAGACGGCTGGTAACCACACAGAAGCTTTAAGAAAATATAAAGAGTTAAAAGAAAAAGCTAAAAGAACTAAAGCAGAACAAGAGCAGTTTGAGCATTATACAGATTTAAATGTATTCTATGATTGGGTTGCAAGATCTAATAAGGATAAGAGTGATATTAAATACACTAATTATAATTTAATGCCTCTTACTAGAAAGAGCATTGTAGAGTTTGATGCACAACAAACAAATTCAGAAGATCAAATAGGAAAACTAGTCAAGTTTTATGACCACACTAAGTCTAAAAAAGAGGCTAGATACTCTACAATAGATAATGCAAAATTTGCTAATAGCGATACTAGAGATGAAAGCTTAGAGGACATAGTATTAGTTGTAGTAGATGATCAAGGTGTACCTGTAAAGCATGAAGGTAATATAGTATACGCTTCTATGATGGGTACTGAAGCTTATCTAACAGAGTTTGACAATAACGGAGTTGAGCAAAAAGTATATAGATATGGACAAGCAGATTTACTTAAAGTTAATGGTACTGTACCAAACTTTAGTAAAACAATTAACGGTAGGAAAAGAGTTTTCTTTACTGGTCAAATGTCTGAAGAGTCCAAAGGTATTTTACAACAACATAAAACTTGGAGACAAAGTATTTTAGATGAGCAACCTTTAATATATTTAAATATTACAGGTAAGTCTCACGGAATGCAAGTCTATGGTGAACAAGGACCTGACCATAAAGGAATGGCTAGAAATACTATTGTGAAAAGAGAGCAAGATGTAAAAAATATTACACTTAGCGTTAGTAACAATCCAGAAACAAATAAAGTAAGTATTAATAATAGACAGTATGGAGTTAAAGCAGGATTCTTATATGCTGTAAAAGACGGTAACTTAATACGATTTAAAACAAATAAACTTCCAAAGAACATACAACTAAATGTATATAATACTTTGAAGTTATTTGCAACACAAGTAGAAAATTCAAAAACTGGATCTTTTACAGATAACCCAGCATTCTTTGTTAATACAGAACAAAGTATTACAAAACAATTATCAGACTTAATTTACTTTGGTAAACACAGTAAAGGTAGAACTAATGATCAGTATAGCATATACACTGAAGGAGATGTACTATATTTTGGAGGACAATCTATGACATTTGCACAGTTAAAGAACTCAGAAGCTCATCCAGAGGTTCATGGAGAACTTAAAAATTTCTTATCTGAATTGTTTGTACAAGTTAATTCTAGAAATTTAACTGCAAGAGTAGGTAATAAAGAAGAGGGTGTAGCTATAGGAGACCAAGCAGTTAGAAAAGACAACGGTAAAAAAGTATCAGCATGGGTTTTATCACAAAAAAGTGCTAATAAAAAAATTGCTAAGGCAAGAAAAAAGATAAAAAGAAAAAAAGGACAAAGTAAAGGAGCATATACAGCAGCATTATATAAAGCAGCTAAACTAACTACAAAAGAAAAACTTGCATTAAAATCTAGTGCTCCAGCACCTAGTTATTCTCAATACATTTACCATGAGGTAGCAGAAAATGGAGATGTTAAAAAGCAAACTTGGGACAACTACACTCATTTCTTAATGGGGAGTAAAAGTACTAGTGGGAATGTTAGAACTGTTTTTGAAATACCAGTAACTGTAAATATGGTAGCAGATACACACACTCCAGAACAACCTTCTGAGTCGTTTGCTAATCCACAATTTCAAGGTCAGTACTTAGTATTTAGTTCTAACAGTAGAAATGTACAATTCTCAGATCTATCAGAACCAACTGCTACACCCAAGCATAAACGTCAAGATGTAAATAAGTTGGTAGTAACAGAAGAAGAAAATAATGATACAAACCCTATTAATAAGCCTTTAGAAGGTAAAGCTCCATCAGGTATAGTAATTAATAAACAGTATACATACATTATACCTGCAAATGGCACTAAAGTAAAATTTGATGTTGAGAATGTAAATCATGAATCGGAGTCAATAGATTTTCAAGTATTATCTATAACAAACAAACAAGGGGCTGAAATACCATTAGAAAACTTTACTAATGATATGCAAATGGCTTTTAGAAATATCTTATACTCTAAAGAAGCTAAAAAAGATATTGGTAGTACGAAGCAAGAAACGTTAGAAGAAACAGAAGAGAGAAAAAATGAAGGTAATACAACTGATTTAAACGACTTAAAGAAAAAGAAAAGAAAGAGAAAGAATACAACCGGTGAAGATGTAGATGGTGCTAGTATGAGAACTAGTACATTAGCCGCAATGCGAGAAGACTATGAATTCATGGATTTTGATAAAGAGTATCAAACATTTAAAAGTATTGTACCTACAGATCGTAATGGAGATCCTATATTTAAAGTAGATATTGTGCAAGGTTTAGTACATGGTAGAGATTTTGGATACTTTACAAAAACAGGTAATATACTACTATCAAATGAAGCTGTAAGAGGTACTATATTTCATGAAGCTTTTCACGGTATAACGTATAAGTTTTTAAGCCCGGAAGAAAGAGCTGAGTTGTATTCAGAAGTAAAATCTATTAGAGGAAAGCAAAAAACATATAAAGGAGAAGTTAAAGAGTTAAAAAACTTTACAGATCTTGAAGCAGACGAATGGTTAGCTGAAGAATTTAGACAGTATATGTTAAATGAAGGAGAGTATACTATAGGTTCTAAAGTTGAAAAATCTTTAATACAAAGATTGTTTGACTTTTTACTGCAGTTCTTTAACAATTTAAAAAATAGCAAACAGTTGTTTGAAAGAATACACTCTGGACATTTTAATCACGGTGTAGAAGAATACGTACAATACGATATTGCTGAGGCTTTACAAGGTAGAGGCGGAGCTTCTATGAGTTCTTATAGAATTTCTTCAGGAACTCTAAGAGATTTAAATAGTGGAATGACTGTTGCGCTATTTGATAAAATACATAAAGCAGATGATTTTGGAATAGAAGAGATATTTGAACTAGCAAATAATCCTGAGCAATTAGAAATAATTCTAGCTCAATATTATGGAGTACCAGGAGATCATGGTACAGATAGACAAACTGTTGGAAGTTTACTTATAGAGCAAAATCATACTGCATTTAATGCTGTGTTTGATCAATTAGAAAATGAAACAGATCCTAAGAAAATTGCTGCTTTAAATAAAGAATTAGATGCTTTAGAGTCGATAGAAACTATTATTAACGAGGAGTGGAGCACACTGATACAACGTAACATAGATTACTTAAAACAGTTTAAATTAACTCTTTCATCAGAGAATGTAGAAGAGCAAATTGCTGAGATGAATGCAGAAAATAGTGACCATAATAAAGATTCATTATCATATAAACCTGCAAACCAAGTTGATCTTAAGAAGACTGTAAAGCCTAGTATTAAATTATTACTTGGAACTTTACCTAGAAGTATTACAAACATAGAAGGGGAGCCATTACTAGAAACAAACAAGTCTGGTACTTACGAGTTAGCATCATCTTCTGAAGTAATTACTACATTATATAAGCATCTTGCAAACAAGAGTTCTATTGATGAAATGTTTGAGACTCTTGTAGAACTGTCTGAAGAAAACTTAACTTATAAAATTTTACTAAAAAGATTAGGGATACACGACGGTCTAGGATCTGTTACTAAAGATGACTACAGTCAAAATAAATTAAGAATGCTATTTGCTTTATTAAAAGTAGTAAATAACTCTAATGAAGAGTATGGTACATTACTAGCAAGAAAGCAAATAAATAAAACTGATAATCCAGGACGATTTATAAATGACTCTAACACAGAGAAGGCTGAGCAGATTACTAGAAATAGATGGAATTATAACTTTAAAAAGAATATTTTAAATAACACATTAGGTAAAACTTTACCAGACGGTAGACGTGTTTTAGACATAAATAAAAAGTTTAAAATTGGAGATAGAACAGCTTCATTTAAAGAGTTTGCTGCAAGTAACTTAGATGTAAATGACATGTTACCTCTATTAGAAGTACTAGGTATTGAATTTTTTGGAATTAACAATCTATTAAAAGGTATTGATAATGGAAGTATTACTAATTTTTTAGAAATATCTAACTGGATTATAGGAGATGTTATAAAAAATGAAGGTGATGTGTCTTCCGTATTTGGAGGAGAAGTTGAAGGTAACTTAAAAACTTTATTAGGATTAGAAGTTGATAACAGCACTTTAGCTATTACACTACAACACGTAAACCCATCAGGGCAGCAAGTGTTTGGAATTAACAGAAAACACTATATTAATATTTTATCTGACAAGTTAAACACGGACCCAGAATACATAGAAGAGTTAATGGATAACTCACCATATATGTTTGGAACATTATTTTATGAAGAGCCTATAATTAAGATAAAAACATTAGAAGGAGGTAAAAACATGACTTCTGGTAAAGGTTTTGATATATCTAAAACTACTAAATCTAATTTAGCAGGTATACATGTTACATCTATATTAGATGGGTATGTTCCTCTTATACAAACAGGTAATAAGAAAACTGTTAGAGCTATTAAGATAGGAGAAAATAAGCCAAGGTCAGAAGAAGGTATGAAAAACTATCTTACAGACCTTTTAAAAGCTGAGATACTTACAGCACATAAAATTAAAACAACTCCTAAGCTGCAGCAAATACCAGAGCTAAGAAACACTGGTATGCAGTTACAATTTTTTAACGACTCTTCTTTATTCCCTACAATCAAAACGGGAGCTAAAGCATATATTAATGCAGAAGTTCTTGACCAAGAGACTAAGTTGTTTAATGAATTTGTTGAGTCTGAGCCAGTACAAAAAGAAATTGCAAATTTATTACTACAAAGAAGAAGAGAAGCTTTAAACCTATTAAAGAAGTACGGACTAGTTAGTAAGGGTAAGAATAATAACTACAATAATACAGCTATTGATGATGTGCATATACAAACAGCGTATAGAGCATTGCCTCCTAAAGTACAAGCTAAAGCAAATATAAAAAATGGTAACATTAGTACTAGTGTAATAGAGAGTCTAGCTAAAATAATAGCAGATAATCAGTTAATTGGTATGGTAGAACAAACTAGATTATTTTTAGGGCATCCTGCATTATATAAAGATATATTTAAACGTACATCAGGAATGGTAGGGTCTAAAGTTTATCCTATGTATAATCCAGAAATTCTTGAAGCTTTAAATAAACAATACCCTAGTGGATCTATATCTACAACAGGCGTTCCAACTAATCATAGTCACAGAGACACGGTTAGAATGGTAACAAGAGAAGAATATGTAAAAGAATCTGAATATCTTTCTATGTATGTAAACAGACTTGAGCAAATGGGTAGACCGGATGTGATTGATGCTGTAGAAGATACATTTGGAAATATGGATGTTTTTGATGGAGGTGGTTTTGTATCGTTTGATTTTTACAGATCAGCTTTAATAATGACTGATAACTGGTCTAACAAACATGAGAGAGCATATCAAAAAATAGTACAAGGGGTAGAGTTTAATCCATCTGAGGTTATTTCTTTCCCACCTTTGAAACCACAAGTATTTGCAGATAATAAAGTTGGGGGCATGAATGTAAAAATGTTTAATAAATTTGCACTCTTTCCAATTCACCCTAATTTATCTAAACTTACAGGTTTTAAAGGTCAATCTACAGTTTTAGATGACATATATGATGATATGATTAAAAATGATATTGATTATATGGTGTTTGAATCTGCAACAAAGGTAGGAGCTAAGCAAAATTCTAAAAATGCTTTTGAGCCTATGATAGATTCTGAAACAGGTGCTGCAATACCTTTATCAGATGATGTAAACTATATTCAAGATTATCCTTTAGAGTATTTTGGTATACAACTTGATCCGTCTGAGAATAAAAGCAATGTTAGGATAGGTACACAGTCTGCTACAATGCTATTTATGAATGTTTTTGAAAAAGGATTTTTAAATCAAGAACAATATTCTGAAGATTTTGTAGGGTTAGAAACAACATATCAGAATATACACACAGCAATGATTGATAAAGATATTATCAAACTAGCTGATAAATTAGGATTTACAAAAACGTCAGAAGGATTTACTGCTCAAAAAGATAGTAAAGAAAGAATGAAAAGAGCTATTTCTAGTGAGATGAACAAGAGAGATCTTCCAGAGCACATGAAAGACTCTATTAACTTATTATTTGATAGTGAGTTATCTTATACAAATCTACTTGCTAATAAGCAAAAGATAGATGACTTATTATATAGTATTGTTACAAATACAGTTATAGCTAGAAAAATTAACGGTAACATGAATACTTTACAGGCTGATGTAGGCTTTACTGTAAAGACTTCTACTGATGCGCAATTAGACGCTCCTGGATACAGACCATTAAAGTTTTATGAGTTTGAAAAGGATGGAAAAACTGTTGCAGCAATGGAAGTATATTTACCGCATCATTTAAAAGCAGAGTTTGGATTAACTTTAGATATTAATGACTTTACAGAGAAAGCTAAAGAAATTATTGGTTTCCGTATTCCAACAGAGGGACTTAACTCTGTAGAATTTATTAAGATAGCAGGATTCTTAGAACCACATATGGGACCTACTATTGTAGTACCACATGAGATGGTTGCTAAGTCAGGTGCCGATTATGACATTGATAAGTTAACTATATATTTACCAAACATTGAAAGAAATGAAGATGGTAAAGTAGATCTAGTTAACCCTGTAGAGACTCCATACGAATTATCTCAAAGAGATAGCGCTTCTTTTAAAGCAGCTGCAATAAAATTATTTGGAACAGATGTAGAAGGGCTAACTGAATTTTTAAAACTATATTCTAAAAATGACGAAAGTGTAAAAGAAAACTTATCTAATAGTTTATATAAATTAGGTTGGGACAATTTACCAGATGCGTTTAAACAGCCAACTGATGTTGTGCAGAACATGTTACTAGACAGTATGAAAAATGTACTTAGACATGAATTAAGCTTTCCGCAGTTAATTTCACCAGTAGGGTCTTTTACATTAAAAGATATTGCTCACGAAATACATGATGCGCAGGTAGGAGCTAACATTGAAGGGGTTAATGCAGAAAAAAAGAATTTATTAGATGTGTTGTCTATTGATAACCTAGTTGATACATCGTATCAAATGCATCAAACGTTAGGAGGTACCGGAGTTGTAGCTACAAGTTTAACAGATTTAGCTAAATCACAACGTTCTGGGTTTGCATTTAATTTTACTTCTAGACCAGATATTCTAGTTAAAGATAAAGAAGGAGAAACTATACGTTTAAATTTTGAAGGGTTAGAAAACGATCCAATCCAACTAGGAAAAGTTTACGATACAAATGGAGAGTTTATTAATTCTGCTATGCAACAATATATATCTGCTTATGTGGATGGAGAGAAAGATCCTTTTGCTATGTATGTAAATGCAGGTCAAGCGGGAGCTGGTGTGCACATGTTATTAATTAGAGCAGGAGTACCTTTACCTACAGTTCTTAAATTTATGGCGCAGCCTGTAATTCATGAGTATTATAGAATGAAGAATTTAGAATCTGTTTCAAATCAACAAAGTGTGTATGGTATAAAATTATCAGAAAAAGCAATAGTTAGTGCTATACAAAAAATAACTGGTAACGCACAAAGTGGAGCTGCTTTTAATGAAGAGATGTTAGATAAGCATGATATAGTAAACGGTAGACAAGAAAGATCTCAAACTAGTATGTTAGTTACTAATTTAAAAGACATGGAAGGAGGTCAAAAGCAATTACAAGCACAGATATTTGCAGACTTTTTAAAGTATAAGAAATATGCTGAGTATGTTAGAAAAGCACAACAACTAGCTACTTACGATACTTCTAAAATACAAAACGGATACAATTTAATATATCTTCAAGGGTTAGAATCGTATTTATTAGAAGAGGGTATCTTTAATAATTTAGATGCTAAAACAGGTTTAAGAGACGACGTAGCTGGATTAGGAGAAAATCTACAAACAAGTCCTTTCTTAAAGAGTCTAAAAACAATATATGATCAAAGTCCACAACTATTTAAAGAGACAGATTTTAAAGAGAATATTGTTTATACTAGTGGAGAGCAAGAGATTAATCCTATTAAATTACAAATGGGATTGATGGTTCAGAATATGATTAAGGATAGTGTATCACAAGATGATATTCTATATAGACTAAAATCTTTTGATAATTACTTAACTTCATGGGTTTGGCAAACAAGAAGAAATTTAGAACAATCTCAGTTAAATGAAAGATACGCAGAGTTATTCCAAGGTCCTAATAGTTTACCTAGAAGAGTATCTAAACTTAAAGATAAATATTCAGATAATATTTTAATTAGAGATTTATTACCAGTATTACAAGAGTTTGAAAGCGAAGTTAATATGGATTTCTCTATAGATAAATTACAGCTTAATGCTAAAAAGTATAGTTCTGATGAGGTACAAGATCTTGCAGATGCATGGTATGAGTTATACCACATGGGAGGAGAAGCACAGGCTTTAGCAGAAGACATTATAGATTACAGTTTAATTAAGTCAGGGACAGATTTTCACCCTAGTTCATTTTTCCACGTATTACCAGGGGCTATTGTATTAGAGAAGACTACTCCTATGATGGAAAAAGTACATGACTCTATACACAAAGTAAGTAAGGGTAACGAGTATATAAATACAGGAGTAGCAAAACAAATGTATGATGACTGGTTATCAAACTCTTGGGATAATCCTAGAGTTGTAAGACAAATATTTGATAAAAACTCTAGATTTAAAAACAGCTTTTTTGACACAAAAGAATTTAAAGATGAGATAGTAACAATAAAGAGTGTAAGAGATGTAAGTGATCGTAAAGGTGTAGTAGGACCTGAAAATAGGTATTTCTCAGCTACATTTAAACGCTTAAGCTATGATCCAGAAACAGGAGTTTCTCAATACACTTTAATTAATAAGAAAGGTGTTTTAGGACATTTAAAAGAAATAGGAACAGAAAAGAACTCTATTGTAGAAGCTAATAATTATCCTTTTGGAAGACAGAGAGTTAATATTCCTACAAAATACTTAACTAAAATTCTAAATAAAAAGCAAAATTGGTTAAGTTTCCCAATGAACTTACAAAATAAAAATATGGTGAGGGATGGTGTTATAACAACTCCTCCTGGAGTAGACATTGCTGTAGAGAGAGTATTACATTCAACAATTAAAGATTTGTATACTAGTTTTAATTATGTTAAATTTGGCGTTAAAGATAAAGCAGAACTTCAAGCGTATCTTGCAACTAATTTAGGGTATAAAAATTGGGCTGAATTTGCTAAAGACCCAAGACATGCAAACTTTATGAAAAAGAATGCTAGACTTCAATTTTTCGATGCTTCTGTACTAAGAGTTACTCCATCAGAAACTGCTACTACCATAGATGAGACTGCAGCTCCTGTAACACAAGATCTGAATAGCTTGAAAGCAAAATTTAATAATAACGAGTGTTAATATGGCATGTAACTTAATAAGAGATAAAAGAGGAGAAATAACAAATGTGTTTTTAAACAATGGAAAACCATCTACGTTATTCTCTGTAATAGACAGTTTAGTAGACAATAAAGAGGCTTCTTATGCAGCTTACTTAGAAATACTACAACAAAATGAAGACGGCGCTTTAGGATTTGCTCCATTAAATGAACAAGGACAACCTAATCCTTATACTAACCCTAAAGCAATGCAGATAGTAACTGCTGCAGCTATAGATAAAGGCATGTACGCTGATAAAACTAGACAGTTGAATCACATGCATAAAAAAGATCTTCTACAAGAAACTATAGAAAACTTTTTAAGTAATATAAATGTAACTGTTAACACGGTAGACAATATTCACGATAAAAACAACAATAAACTAGGAGTCAAAGGTAAAGCTGAAATGCTTAAACGTATAATCTCAGTTGCAAATGGTTCTGGTGTAGATACTTTATCTGAAGAAGCTTCTCACTTTATAGTTGAACTACTAAGAGCTGACCTGAATCCTCTGTATACTTCTATGTATAATCTTATAGAAAACTACAGTGAGTATAAAGATATGCTAAATAAAGATAACTTTTATTTTAAGCAGTATGAGGGTGACATAGACATGATTAAACGAGAAGCTATAGGAAAAGTTATATCTAAACATATTCTTGGAAATGACATACAATCTGATCTTATAGAGCAGAGTCCAGAGAAAATATCGAGATTGAAAAGATGGTGGGACAAAGTTATGCAGATGATTAATAAATTGTTTGGGAAAGGGAGTAATCCTTTTATAGAAGCTGCTGAAATATCTCTCAACGGTAGGCTGCAAGATGTTATGAATACGGACCCTAATATTATTATGTTACCTGATGCAGAGTTTTTCCAGGCACAGGATCCAGAGCTTACTCCATTCGAAAGAGTAATGTTAGACCAAGAAAAGTATGCACAAAAAGATGTTGATGTAGAAGGAAATCCTAACTGGGAGTTTTTATCAGAAAATGCAGCTTTAAAAATAAAAAGATACTACAACATAGAGACAGGCGAAATTATTGAGAATCGTATGTCTGATGCATCATCTAGGTTATATAAGAAAAACAGTAGAGAGTTTTATGGCTACTCAGAAGAGCAGGAAGCATACTTTAAAATGCAAAGTAAAATTAGAACTGATGCTGGAGACAGGATACACGGATTAATGGAAGAGTTAGTTAATTATCATTCAGGTGAATCTAAAGTTACACCTGCAGCATTGCAAAGTAAATATACTGAATATGGAATACACTTTAAAACAGTAAATGAATATGCAAAGTATTTAGTAAATGAAATTAAAAGTATACAATCTGATATAAATAAGGTAGAAAAAACTAAAGGTACTGTACAAATTAAAACTGAGTTAATGGTTATTAATAAAGCTACAGATGCAGGTGGTACATTAGACCTTGTTGCATTTTTTAGTGATGGATCTGCATTAATATATGACTATAAGTCTAAAATACCTAGGATAGATAGAGCTGGAGCACGGTTAGATAAAAGTGGAAAAGTTATTTTATCTAAAGATTTATGGCTAGATTCTGAAGAGACATATAATTTACAAATGGCTCAGTATAAAAAAACACTTACAGATCAATACGGCGTAACAGAGGTAAGAAGATCTAGAGTATTACCAATACTAATCCAGTATAAAAAGAATAAAAATGGGGTACACCTTAATCAGGTGCAGGATTTACAAGTTGAGACTGGAGACAGTCCTTACATTAAACAATTACCACTAGCGCTAGAAAAGACAGGAGTTGCAAAAGTAGATGATTTAATAGAAGCAGAAGAGAGACGTTTAACTTTACTATTAAATGATCAAAAGAAAGCGTCTTATGCAGAAAAGAAACGTATCCAGGCAAAAGTAAACTCGTCTAGACGTATTATTAGAGATTTAAGAATTGATTTGTCTGCAGAAGCTGCAGTAACTGAAGCATTTAAGACTGCTAAACAAACAATAGAAGCTCTAAAAGAAAATAGTGAAACTCTAAAAGATGGAACTATTAATCCTAAGTACATGACTAACGAAGATTTAAATAATGCGTATAGAGATCTTGTACATTTTAGAAATTATACAACTTTAGATGAAGTTATTGATTTATTACCAAAAGGAGCAAGAAAAGAAACATTACAGAAAGCCTTAAAAGAAACAAAAGATCTTATTGACAGAGCATTATTAGGAAGTAACAGTATTAAAGAGAAAATGATGGAAAGGTTAGTAGATGCTACTAACAAAGAAGGTATAAAAGGTATAGATACTTTTAATAGGAGTATTGGTAAACTGACTGGAGACTGGGTAAGTAGATCTAACCAATCGCATCCGGCTCTTAGAATGATACATAAAACTAAATCTGCTATAGAGGCTAATTTAGTAAGAGTTGAAAAAGAGCTTGCTATAGAGATAGAAGAAAAAGTTAAAGCACTAGAAGACAGATTTGGTACAGGAGCACAAATTTATGATAAGCTTATTAACCCTAAAACAATGAATTTGTGGGCTAAGTTTAATGATAGATTTAAAGAAGATAGAAAAAATGCTTATGAAAATCAAGATATAACATGGCTTAAGCAGTATTATGAAGTAGATACAGATTTATATAAGAAAGAATATAAAAAATGGAAATCTAATCAAGTTAAATTACTTAGAGAAGACAATGTACCTTTAAAAGAGGCAAACAGAAGATTAGCTAGATGGGAAAAAAGATTTGATCCTAAAAATGACACAGCATGGTTAAATCCATCGAATCCTTTTATAAAAGTAAGTAAAGATAACGTAAAAATATCTAAATATCTTTCTCCAGAGTATCAAGAAATAATGAATACTCCAGAGCTTAAAGATTTTTATGAATTTCATGTTAAACAAGTTACTAAATTCTTACGTATTATGGGGGCGGATAAAGGATATAACTTTATTGCTAATGTACAAAAAGACATGGTTGATCAAATGCTTGAAGGAGATTGGAGCATGGGAGGTATGAAACAGTCTTTTATAGACATGTTCCAAGTAAATGAACATGATGTACAATTTGGAGTTGAAGACATGGATGGTAACTTTTTACGACATGTACCTAGATACGGTCTTGCAGAGTTAAGTAGAACTGATGAGAATGGAAACAAAGTTAGAGACGTATCCTTAAAAAGTAGAGAACTTGGAAAAAGCTTATATCTATTAGGAAAAGCAGCATACATGTTCCAATACTTAAGTGAAGCTGCTCCTACTATGATCATGATGGAAACTTTATATACTATGGAAAATGGTATTAAAGAATTAAAAGAAGATAAAACCGGTAGTTTAGCTACTAACTTATTAGGAGATTCTATAAAAATACTAAACAAGACTAATACAGATACTATTACTGAGTATATTAATGCTGAGTTTTTTGGAAGAAGTTTAACTACAAAAGATAGTGTATCTGCAGGAGGTATTAGTACTAACAAAACGGTTCTTGGATTAAAGAACTTTCATACTATATCTAACTTAGGTTTAAAAGGTCCTGTAGCAATTGGTGCTTTAGGTTCAGGCTTTGTTGGATTAGAAATACAAGCTTCTAAAGGTATGTATATTACTAAAAAGAATTTACGATCTGCACAGGCATCATACTTTTCTAAAGATCCTAAACTTAGAGCTGTATTTGAATACTTTGAAATTACTCTAGAAGATATGAGTAAAAGAAGAGGAGATTTACTATCTTCTAATGTTAAAGATAAGTTTATTACTTCTGACAGATGGTTTGAATTCTTAGCTAGAGCTGATAGAACTTTAGATGCTATAATTGCAGGGGCAATGGCTATGAACTATGGTTTAGATCCAGAGACTGGTAAATTAGAACTATTAAAAGATTTGCCAGAAGGAACTAAGTCTTTATGGGATTCAGTAGAGTTTTCAGAAAATGAAAAGTATTCTACGACAGGAGTTGGTGATGCATATAATACTAAAATAAAAGGAATAGAAAACTTAGAAAATGATAACAACAATTGGATAAGTTTTAAGCAGAAAGTTCAGAGAATAGGCTCTAAAGTTAAAGGTGCAGTTCCTAAAGAAGACTCATTTAACTCACAAACAAAATTAATCAACAGAATGTTTATTCATTACCGTTCTTGGTTACCTGGATTAGCGTTTGAAAGATTTGGTAGATTAAGATATGACTATGTGATGGAAAATTTTGATCAAGGTACATGGGGCTCACTGTGGAAAAATGTAGGCCCAGGAAAATCTTTTGATACATTTGGACGTGTACTAGATACTGAACTTGCTATGCATGATTATACTACAGCTGTTCTTAAAGATGTAGTTAATGTTAGCGTTGATATACTTACATTTGGAATGAGTAATCAATATAAAGTTAAAGAAGATCTTGCTAAAATGGAATTTGAAAAGTTTTTAGTAGAGCAACAAGATAACCCAGAGTTTAATTTTGCAAATAAAGCGGAAAAGGACAAAGCTTATGACAATTTTGTGGAAATGAAACGTGCTAATATTAGAGGTGCTTTAACAGAGCTTCGTGCCGTGTTGGCGCTAATGGCTTTAATGCTTGTAATGGGAGGAGATTGGGATGATGATGGGACAAAAGATCTACACCAAAGTTGGACAGGAAGAAAATTATCAGGAATTGTAAATAGAATATACAGAGAAGTTGCTGTGTTTGCTGACCCAAGAGAGCTAGCAGGGCCAAGATCTTCTGGTATTCCATTACTATCTTTAGCTCAAAACGGGCTTAAATTTACAAGTAACTCTCTAGATGAATTTAGAGATACACTTTTTGGAGAAGATAGTAATAGAGATAGAACACCTGCAGGATACTATACTTGGAAGTTTGTACCGGGGCTACATGGTATTGTTCAAATGGCAGAAATATATCCACAAGATAAAATTGTAAAATAGGGAGCTATATCAGAGAAAAAGGGGGGTAATAAAAAAGGGGACTATATGTCCCCTTTTTATTTGTCAAGATGGCCAAACTACTACTAACATTTACTCATTTTTAATAGTAATAAATAACCAATTAAATCACTCACTGTGTCTTCTGTCTCGTCGTTAATTCCTTTATTTTTTATTCTAGCTAATTTATCATCTAGTCTTGCACATATAGCTTCTGAAGCATCCAACTGACTAAAAATATTAGTTGGATTTAATGCCGTGTTGCCGTATGCTCTATTTTTTTGTTTTAATAAGTCTCCTATTTTTTGTAATTCAAGGTCTAAGTTTAAATCAAATGTTGAAGTAAGTGGTCCATTTCTATCTTTTTCATAATAATATTTATTATGCTTAGCTTTATCAATATCTAAATCGGATCCAGCTGGAGGAATAGAATAGGTAGTATTATATTCATATCCTTCAGGAACTGACATCTTTACTTTTTCGTCTTTTTTCATTTTAAAAATATTTTTCAGGGTTAAACGTTTCTTTTTCTACATCTACAATACTTAGAAGCTCTGAATCTTCTGGAAGATTGCATCCTAACTTTGCTTCTAGTTCTACTTTTCTTAAAGAAGATTTAAATATTACCTGCCCAATTAAACCATCTACATCAAAGTCATGAAATTCTAGTAAAGTCATTTTATAGAGTTTACTAAATTTAGAATATTGACCTGCTATAAACTTTTTATAATTTCTAGCTTGTCTATCTGGTACTTTAAATGTAAATAATACAAACCCGTCATCCGGGTCTTCTTTACGCACAAAAGACTTAAATTTAGATAAAGCTTGTTCAAACTTTAAAAATAAAGGATCACCAGAAAATCTATATAATAATTGGATACACGGCTTGCCGTCATCAATTTTTAAGAAACAATTCATAAATAATTGATTCCACATAAATAGATTTCTAGTTCCTCCAAACATTGGTAAAAGAAATATAGACGATTTAGTACGTTTATCTATATGCAAATCATACGATAGTGTACTTTTAGTCCACACTTCTTCTATAATGTTTATTTTGTATTTAAGTCTTTTGATTTTAGTCTTTAACCCTACGTTTAAATGCAGACCATCTGGTCCTTCTAGTGCAGTAATGTTGCCATCACTATCTTTATGTGCAGTTAGAACCTTAGTGCCTCCCGAGATGCGGAAAGTTAAAGGACTTGTTGGGGTATATACTAATTGTTTACATTTCACAGCCATTCGTTTTCATTTTGAGATTTAACATCATAAGTTACAAGTTCAGGTAGCTCGATGCCAGTTTCTCTCAGAACGTCTTCTAGAGATTTTAGGATATAAATGAGTTTAAATGTCTCTGCAAATTTATCAATTCCATTTGATATACCAAATTTTTCTACATATTTTTTCAAAACAAATTCAGACATAGTGCCATATCTTGGGTCCTCAGATAGCTCATTTAACCATGTATCTGCTGTTTTTGGACCTACTTTTGGTATACCTTCTATACCGTCTGTAGAGTCTCCCATAAGCACTTGTTTCCACAAGAATCGTTCAGCTTCTGCTTCAGTAACAGTAATTAATTCTGCTTTACCATAGTTATAATGCCTGCCTACATTCTGATATAAAACATCTTTATCAGGACTGCATATAACTGTATTTTCATTATGATATACAGAAACTAAGTCATCTGCTTCTAGCTGTGGAATAACCACACCATTCCATTCTTGTTTTAAATACTCTTTAATTGCTGGGAATATAATAGGTTTATCTCCATACTTTCTGTTTCCTTTGTAAGGTCTATTTTTAGCTACATTGTATCTAAAACATTTTCCTTGCGTTAAAAAAGCAGCGTAAGAGTCAGCTCCTGTTACTTCCATCATTTGATTCATTCGAGAATCAATCCCTTCCAGGGCAAGATCTAATGTTTCCTTACCCATCTCGTAATAGATAAGGCTATCTGCATCTATTAAAGCTGTTTTTTTATTTTTCATATTATAATTTTTATTAAAGTAGATAAAGGGG
>UEXM01001217.1_pt1 | contig 22798 bp, 41 predicted proteins | sample 1796661 | NCBI WGS metagenome assembly UEXM01 (sample SAMEA4772469, study PRJEB27181) | metagenome | reverse complement strand
GGGGCTAGGCTGTAATAGGTCACCTCATAGGGCTAGCGTTCAAAACATCCGCTCAACCAGCGTATTAGGGATGGGTTAAGGTTTCTACACTGTGCCTTGTGGAAACCGTTACGGTAAGGGGATAAAGCAGATTACGCTCGCCTAATGTGAGTATTTCTGTGGACGTAGTAACCAATCTGCGCCATGCTATCGCTAACTCCCATTATGAGGGTATCCCCCTCGTTATGCACATCAATTCCGGTGTGCATAATTTAGGGGATATCTAATGTCTAATCTTAAAAAACTAAGTGCTAGCCTAGCCTATCTGAAACAACATGGTGAGAAAGCACCTAATCATGCTGATAATGCTATCAACATGACGGCGCTCCATGCTTTAGATCATGGTGATTGGTCTGGCATTAACAAGTTATTTGCAATCATTACCAACTATAAAAGCGGTGTTATTTCTGTTCGGCAAGTTGAGCGGAAAGTAAAAGCCGTATTTTGTGGTACGATTAAACGTGAAAAAGAGACTGGCGTTTGGGTGCGTGCCAATAAAAAGAAGCCTATTGAAATAAATATGGCGGAATTAGACGTGCCATATTGGGAAGACCAGGAAGAAAAACAGGCTACGTTTAACTATGATAGCCAAGCGCAATTCGATAAGATCATTGCCAAGGCCTTGCAAGCGGAAGAAAAAGCAATCGAGAAGGGTGCTAAAATCACTGGCGACAAGAAAGCCCGTGATCTCAGGCTAACTATGATACAAGCTTTAATTGATAGCCCACAATTCAAAAATATGGTGTTAGATTTACTTGATAGCCCAGAATTCAAACTGGCGGCTTAATTGTTTGTGCATATAAATTAGGGGATTATCTTTGATAGTCCCCCTCTTTATATCCACAACTGAAAAGGAAAAACTACCATGTACAAAAACGTATTATTCGTATGCACGGCAGGTGTGCATAGGTCCGTTACGGCAAGAGATATGCTAGACGGTCAAGAGGTTCGCCGTATGCAACGATGGGAAAAATATAAATTAAAATATCACGCTAAATCGGCGGGACTATCCCCTACATGCGAGAACCAAGTAACACAAGAATTAATAAATTGGGCAGATGAGGTGTATTGTTTTGAACAGAGACATAGGGATAAACTACGCAAAAAATTTAAAGTTAAGGCTAGGTGTTTACATGTACCAGATGTGTATGATGTAGGCTCAAAAGAACTAAAAAAGACTTTGGTTTCTAAGTTAAGTGATTTATTATTTTCATTACCACAAGGAGAATTATCATGAATAAACTAGAAAAAGTATTGCCGATTATCTGCGCTATTCTTGGCACAATAGCGGTGTATGTTTCACTGGAAAGTATAGTGGACGTGACAGGTTGGCTTGATCCGATCACGCTAGTAGCAGGTAGTCAATTCATTGTCATGTCAATTCGATCCGTGTTTAAATGATAGGAATAATACTAGCCTCAATCTATTTGGTTGCGGCATGTGTATGCCTGTGCATAGTTGCATGGGCATTTTTCACTTTATTAAAAAGGAAATGAATTGAAAATGTTAACTGAAAATGAAGCAAGAAGTTGGATTAAAGAAGTCACTAATAACTTCATTGAAATTGGATACACTTCAAAGGAAGCAACTGGCCTTGCATGGGTAAAGTATGAAGAACTATCCCCACCTCAAAAATGGAAATTTCTAGGGGTAGATTCCACAAACAAACCGTAATCACTTTGAAAAGGAAATAAAAATGAACACCTATAAAGTATCGTGGAAAAAAGGTAGACGTATCGGAGCAATAGGTATACTCTACCCTGATAGTGTACTTGTTCATGCTGATAATGAATTCGACGCTCACTTAAAAGCTTATGAAACTCATGAACATTTAATGTTTGTAAACATAACAGAATTGGATGAAATAAATGTCTAACTATAAACTCATAGGCGTTGGCAACAATGCCAAGACTGTCAAAGGTGATGGTTCAGAATACTTAACTGCTATTCTGTATCTAGCACCTGCCGATCTAGCATTAGGTTATATTCTAGATGGGTCAAAGCTTATCAAGCTAGACTTTACAGATGAATTGTACTGTTCAACTGCTATCAATCTTTGCCCGATGGCAGAGACAGCAGGGTGCAAGCCAGGATGTCTTAATAGTGCGGGACGGGGTGCCATGAACACGGTACAAAATGCCCGTATACGTAAGGCAGTTATGCTACGGGATACACCGGAACTATTCTTTGATCTATTAAGAACTGATCTAGATAAATTCCAGAAGTATTGCCAGAAGAGGGGCATACAACCCGTTGTTAGACTTAACGGTACATCTGACCGTAATTGGAAAGATGTGATCCTAGATTATCCTGCTATCCAATTTTATGATTATAGTAAGGTATATAATCGTGTGAAGAAGAATTGGCCTAGCAACTATCACCTTACCTTGTCCTATTCAGAAGCTAACGATGAGTACAGGGACAAGGTGGTAAAGTATGCTAACAACTATAACACTAATCTGGCCGTAGTATTCAGAGATAAAGATAAGATACCTGCTACATTCTTAGGCCGTCCCGTGATCAATGGTGATGCAGATGATCTACGTTTCCTTGATCCAGAGGGTGTAGTGGTTGCGCTATATGCCAAGGGTAAGGCAAAGCATGATCAATCTGGTTTTGTAATTGACTAAAGGAACAGGAACAATGAGAATAATATATCATAAGACAATGAAGTATATAAAAGAAAACCTATGGTACACTTGGCATTATAGATTAAGAAATTACTTTGATCGTAAATTCTATAACACTAGCTACTATGACGGTGATCATGCATGGTGGATGCTATGCTGTAATGGCAATGCAGGTGGATGGCGCACAAAATTTTGTGATAGTCTGGAAGATTACAGCACAGGATGGCGATACCATGAAGCCTGTATTGATAAACTAAAGGAGAGTAAACGTGAACGGTACAGCTAGAAGTTTTGAAGAAGCAATGGAAGAACTACGGAAGAAAGATGAAGAAAAGAATAATTAAATACTGTAGTTGTTACTATGGTATGCGATCAACAGCACCCTATCCATCAGCTAAGTGGGTAGGGTGTACCTTATGTAATAGCACAGGTGTAAAGGAATATGCTATGGAATATAAATACATTGGGATTCCAGTGGACACTCAGACCTATGACAATACAAAGATAGGTGCGGAGTTTGCTGGTGGTGTTGTCATAGAGGGTATCTATGATGACGATAATGAGCAAGACATACTAGTAGTACGTATCAACGAACCAAAGGACTAAGACCATGTTTAAGAACCTTGAAAAGACTAGTGAAGTATTCAAAGTAAATCCATCTGACCCACAGTATAATTCTTTCAAGCCACTCAAGGGTCAGCGATCACCTCTCAAGGATCATCTTAATAAGATTAAGGAATCTATTACAGAGATGGGTAGTATTACAGAGTACAATCCTATTCGAGTAGACAAGAAGGGTTTCATTCACGATGGGCAGCATACCTACATTGCTCACAAAGAATTAAACCTACCCTTCTATGTAATGGAAGTACCTACAAATTGGACAGGTATGATCAGACTTAATACCAACCAACGTAACTGGAAGGGATGGGATTTTGCTAACTACTGGGACCAAAGAGGATACAAACAGTATAGAAACTTTCTTAATCTTGCACGTATGTATCCCTTTGTATCTTGTGGTGTATTGATTGCTATCTTCAATAAAGATAGTTCAAGACGATCATGTTATGCTGTAGATTTTAGACTAGGAAAACTACGTAAAGATACTATGACCTATGCAGAGACAATACTAACTAAACTAGAGTCACTAAAAAATCTATCTAAACAACCACCACTTGAAGCTAAGACACACTCAAAGCAACAGTTCCAACAGGCTATGCTCCAGGCATTTGACAATGTGGAGTTTAGTTTCTTTGATTTCAAACGTGGACTGGTAGACACAGAGCATGAGCTTAATCGTCTGGCTAAACAGGTAGACATGCTAGAAGAAATCTATCGCCTTGAAAAGATAGGAAAAATTATCAATGATAAATAAATTATTTTATACCTTGATTGCAACATGCATTGTTGGTATAATCTTATCTATAATAATATCTATCAACAACCTAACTTGGTAAGGAGAAACACATGAGCCATTTGGGAAACGACAGAGCCAAAGAGAGTTGGTTTGAAGAAGCACTAGACTATGGCCTATCTAGCTTAGATGCAGAGGACTATGTAGACTGGCAAATGGACATAGAAGGATTTGGAGATTTACATAGCTATGTCTACAACTATATGCGAAGTAAAAGAGTAAGTCATTGGAGTATAGACTAATGAATACTGTAATATTACTTTATCAGAAATCTCTTGACAGATTACAAGGGTATGATAAAATAGGTACGATAATTAATATTAAAACATAAGGATATACTATGAAGATAATATTACTAACACTAGTAGTACTATTAAGTGCATGCTCACCTGGATGGGAGGCTGCTAATAAGAACAGCAGTCATGATCTAGGTGGTACTACATATGCATGGGTTGGATGTCATGTGGTGACAGAGAACCCAAAGCATGGTGCGTATGCCATTGGACCTTTCGGTGACTTGAAAGTAGGTTCACGTTTCTACTTTAAACAACTAGGGTCTGATGGTAAAGTAAAAGAAGTTGTAACTGGTAAACCTTGTTAGGAGAAAGCACATGAACATGGACATTCACAGAGTATCTGACATCAAAGTAAAGAGATCAGACTATAATAGTTTTAAAACTGTTACGGTATCTGTCTTTACTAAAGATGGTCAAGAGCATGAGCTAACTTTATTTACTGACGATGAGCTAAAGTTAGAGGAAAGTAATGATTAACTTTGTCACATGGCAGTCTGAGTTTGATACCTTTGATATCATCTGGGACCGTGACAAAAGCATTAGGTGTGTGGGTCTTAGGGTAGGAGAGTACATGTCTTTCCAAAACCATGAGACCCTCACACTCAATGATGCTTTTGATGTAGCAGAAGAAGTCTTAACAATACTCAAGGAGTATGTTGATGACCAAGACACAACGCCGCATAGCGAGGAGACGAAGCACATCTGCTAAGTCTTTAGAATTAAAGCAATACCAACACAAAATTATACCTAATAAGAAAAAAGATATTGTTCCTGATATAGACTTTCAAGATGACCAGGAGTATGGTATAATAGAAGATAACCTGAAAGGAGAAGATCAATGAACGCACCTGAGTTTAATACCTTTGACGATGTGAAAAAGTTTTTACATACTGGTGGTGATGCATGGTACTACTCTATGGTAGAGGAGTACATGGACATGATAGCAGGTGATCTATCTGTAGAGGAGTTTGACATTGAAGAACTTAATGGATGGATTGAAAATGAACTCAACAGCGTACAAGAAGGCTATGAAAATTATGTTGATAACTACTGACATAGATGCTGTAGAAAATGCAATGGAGATACTAAGTAAAATCCAACTAAATGGAGAAGTAAAACTAAAAGATTGTGAAGAAATAGTTGAAACTATTAACCAACTTAACGAACTATTAACTGAACTCCAAAGAAGGAATGACTAATGTTTGACCATACAAAGATTGACTTTGAAGTAGAAAAGTTTTCTCTCATCCAAAGCTATGAAGATTATGAGGGCTTTAACACTCAAGATAAAGTTCCATCTGATATTGGTGTAGGTCTACGCCGCAAGGATACTAAGCAGGTGCTTGGCATTGTGTCAGATAACTATGCTATCACACAGTACGATGAGATTGTGAACGGTGTAGAAGAAGCACTGGCATTAGCACAGGTAGACACCACAGATGCATGGTTTACCACAGAGGTACATGATGGTGGTGCTAAGTTAGAACTACGTGCCAAGTTCCCTGCCCATGCCATGTCTATGAGAGATGGGGCAGATGTTGTTGAACCTGAGTTCTGCTTTCGTAGCAGTCACAATGGTACATGGGCTAACAACGGTATGATGGGACTGTGGAGACACAGTTGCTTCAATACCCTGGTCAGTGGTGACAAGCTGGCCTATGTCTATGGTAGGCACACTAAGAACTTCAATGTCCCTGCCTTTGCTTCTAAGATACAGAAGGCTGGTGAGTTTATCTCTGGCACTGGACTGGATCGTATGCGTGACTGGTATGATACTACCATCACCCGTGACCAAGCCATCAACCTATTCACCAAGACACTGGCTGTACGTACCGACAATGTGACACGTAAGAAGGAACACAATAAGGTAATGTTATCTAACCTTATGAAAATCTTTGACGAGGAGAACCGTCATCTGCATGGCAAGGGATTGTATGAAGGGTACAGTGAGCGTAATAAAGGTACGCTCTGGTCAGCATACAATGCTGCTACATACTGGTCTTCGCATCCTAACAGCAAGCGTGGTGCAGACCATAACGTAAAGGTTAACCGTGAGGATCGTGTTCGTAAGATGCTACACTCTAACGAGTGGGCTGGTCTTGAAACTAAGAGCATGGCACTGGCAGCTTAACTACATGGGGAGCTTCGCTGATATGGTGAGGCTCCCCTATTTTATAGAGGAAATATAATGGGGCTGCTACTAGCATTGCTATATTGGTTAGCTGCATTTATCTTTTTAATCTTAACCCTTTGGGCTTTGTTTACTAGGAGATAATATAATGGAATTATTAATATTAATAATAAAAATATTAGCATTTTAATGTCATACATTATCACGCAGTCTGATCATAGTACAATAGAAGACCTCGCAGAGATAGATGTCATGGTAGAAGAGTTAACTGAGAAAACAAAAATGTTTGACTCTCATAAAGAAGCAGAACTCTATCTAATAAACGATGGCATATATCCACAGAGCGGGGTCTTTCCTTTTAATATTAGAATAGAGAGAGTGCAATGATAGAAAATATATTTAAGACCGTGTACTATTTTATGATTTGTATAGTATTACTATGGTTTTTTTATATAGTTTCAGCCGCATTAGTTGCTACATTCATACCAGCACTTTTAAAATACTATCCATAATGTAAGGAATACATCATGAAAGATTGGTTATACATTCTTATGTTGGCATCTGTTCTTGTTATATTTAAAAATACAATAGTAAAAAGTGAAGAGAAAGAAATAGCCTGTCTAGCAGAGGCAGTATACTTTGAAGCACGATCCGAAGGTATACTATCTCAGCTAGGTGTGGCTGTAGTGGTGTTGAATAGGGCTAACTTACATGACTATCCATCTAATCTCTGTGATGTAGTGCATCAAAGTAAACTGTGGAAGGGTAATCCAGTACGAAATAAGTGTATGTTTTCTTACTGGTGTGATGGTAAAGCAGAAAGGATAACAGATCATGATGCATACGAGAGAAGTTTATTTGTATCTAAGCTTGCCTTGAATGGTGTAACAATAAAATATATTCAAGATGCTACACACTACCATGCACAGTATGTTAAACCATTCTGGGCTACTAGTCCTAGATTTAAAAGACTAGTCCAACTCGGTAGTCATATATTTTATCTTGACACCAAAGCTAAATAGGATTATAATTATGATGACTGAACGAGAGAGATTACATTCTCATATATTAAAACTAACTAGGTTAGTAGATGAAAAAGATAATGTAATTAAAAATTTAAGAAAGGAGTTAGCACAGTACAAGAAAGACTATGCTAACCGTAACACTTGGGCAGAATACGAGGAAGACAATGACTAAAAACTTTTGGCAGCGTGACCGCAACACCATCTTCAGAGACTTAGTTAATCAGTATGAAGAAGAAGGTTACGATAAGAAAGAAGCTAAGAAACTTGCACGTCAAGAAGTAAATGAAATTATGTTAGATAAAGAAGACTTTGTATCTGATGTATGGGATAGTACCTACGATGAAGGTTGATCTTGTAGATCATATGGGTAGTGATCTTACTGTTGTCAATGCAGCCAGGGTTTCTTTTAATAAAGAAAGTGACTGGAACTATTGGCGAGATAAAGACGATGGTGATTTAGTTAAGTCCTATATGAAAGACAAAGATAAAAAACTTATCAGCTATCTAGCTAGACATAATCACTGGACACCATTCGGACATTGCTCTGTACAGTTCCGTATATCAGCACCTATCTTTGTAGCAAGACAGTTAGTCAAGCACCAGATAGGTCTGGTATGGAACGAAGTTAGTAGACGATACGTCAGCAACTCTCCTGATTTTTGGAGAGCTGATGAATGGCGAGAAGTATCTGACGATAAGAAACAAGGATCATCTAGCAAGATTGTAAAAGAAAATGATACCGTATCCTACATATATAGAGAAACTGTTAGACATTGTACTGACACTTACAATCTTATGTTAGAGAAGGGTGTGTGTCCAGAACAAGCAAGAACCATACTACCTCAGTCACTCTACACAGAGTGGTACTGGTCTGGCACACTAGCTGCATTTGCTAGGGTATGTAAATTAAGAATGAGTGAAGACTCTCAGAAAGAAACAAGAGAGATAGCAGAACTTATCTCTAATGAAATGGATAAACTGTTCCCTGTATCATGGAAGGTACTAACTAATGAGACGCAAGAATAAATGGAATGTTGTATTACATAAAGAGATAGGCGATGTTGTCATAGTTTCTTTCACAACTAAGAAGCAAGCCGAAGACTACCTACTTACAAGAAAAGAACTAACACATCACCTGATTGGTAATCAGGATGTATATACTGTGGAGTATGGCAAATGATTAAAGCTTATGAAGGCACAGTAATAGCTGGTCCTTGTCAGATTGAGAATGTTTCTCAGGGTATAAGAATAGCAGAGCATTGTAAAAAAGTATGCGATAGTCTAGGATATGATTACTACTTCAAGGCATCCTTTGATAAAGCTAACAGATCACATGCAAGTAGTGATCGTGGCATGGGTTTTGTATTGGGTAGCAATGCAATACAAAGTGTAGCTGAGTCAACCAAAGTTAAAACATGTGTAGACTTCCATGATATTAGACAAATTAAAACTGTATTTAAATGGGGTAAGTTACCTGATATAATACAGATACCTGCTTTTTTGTGTAGACAGACTGATCTAATAAGAGAGGCAGTTAATACAGGTGCTATTGTTAATATAAAAAAGGGTCAGTTCCTAGCACCTTGGGATGTAGCAGGTATCTTATCCAAGACAGGCATGGAGAATGTCATGATCACAGAACGTGGCTCATGCTTTGGATATAATAATTTAGTGGTTGACTTTACTGGCTTAGTCTATATGATAAAGGAATACCAGTACAAGCATGGTGTGCCTATTGTGTTTGATGGTACGCACTGTGTTCAAAAGCCAGGAGGATTAGGACAATCCTCTGGTGGTAACAGAGAGTATGTACCGTACATGTTACGTGCGGCAGCATCAGTAGGTGTGTATAACTTTTTTATGGAGGTACATGAAGAACCAGATAAATCACCAAGTGACGGTCCTAATATTTTAAATCTTAAAGACTTTGAAGATGTACTTAAATCTTTAAAACGAATCCAACATACCATTTAGGTATATGGAAGGGGCGAACATGCAACAACACGAAACCAACAGTAAATTTGTTAAGCACATGGCCTGTGATAACTGTGGCTCAAGTGATGCCAACAGTCTCTACGATGACGGCCATACATATTGTTTTAGTTGTCACACAACAGTCGGAGCGAACCAAGACATGCAAGCAGAACAAGTAGTTTCAATCAATCGAAAGTCTAATACAAATTACATACTGTCACAGATTGACGATAGGAAAATTACACAAGACACATGTAAAAAGTATAATGTTATGGTAGCTAAGTCTGGCTCCATGATCACAGAGCATCAGTATAAGTACTACGACAAAGATGGTGGTCATATCGCATCTAAGTATCGACGCACCAGTGACAAAGAGTTCTGGTCAGAGGGTCAGCTATCTCAGGCTGGTCTGTTTGGACAGAATGTATTCAACCAAGGTGGTAAGTACATCACAGTATGTGAGGGTGAGCTTGATGCCATGAGTGCCTACGAGTTGCTTGGTTCCAAGTGGCCTGTTGTATCTATCAAGAATGGTGCAGCATCTGCCCTCAAGAACTGTAAGCAATCCTTTGACTACCTCAATAAGTTTGATACTGTGGTCGTATGCTTTGACAATGACGAGCAAGGTAAACTAGCAGAGCAACAGGTTGCACAGTTGTTTGAACCTAACAAGTGTAAGATCGTGAGCCTTGATCTCAAGGATGCTAATGAGTATCTCAAGACAGGGCAACGTGAGAAGTTTGTACAGTCATGGTGGAACGCACGTACCTACACACCAGCGGGTATTATAAATCTAGCTGATCTTGGTTCTTCTCTATACGACGAGAAGATCAATGAGACTTGTCACTATCCTTGGGCTAAGATGAACGAGAAGACATATGGTATGCGTACTGGTGAGCTTGTGACGTTTACCTCTGGTGCAGGTATGGGTAAGTCCAGTATCATGCGTGAGCTTATGCATCATATCATGCAGAATACAGAGGCTAACATAGGTGTTCTTGCTCTTGAAGAAAGCACAAAGAACACTGCCTTCAATATCATGAGCGTTGAGGCTAACGCTAGATTGTACATCAAAGAGATACGTGAGCAGTACACACCAGAGCAACTCAAGGTATGGCAGGATGCTACGCTTGGCAGCGGCAGGTTCTTTGCCTTCGATCACTTTGGTAGCATAGAGAACGACGAGATACTGGATCGTGTACGCTACATGGCAAAGGCACTTGACTGCAAGTGGGTTATCCTTGACCACCTATCTATTCTGGTATCAGGTCAAGAGGATAACGGTGATGAGCGTAAGTCTATCGACATACTGATGACCAAGCTACGATCACTGGTTGAGGAGACTAACATAGGCTTGCTACTTGTCAGCCATCTACGTAGACCTGGAGGTGATCGTGGTCATGAGGATGGACGTGAGGTATCTCTCTCACATCTACGTGGCTCCGCATCTATTGCACACTTATCTGACGCAGTCATTGGACTAGAACGCAACCAACAAGCAGAGGATGACGTTGAAGCTAACACCACTACGGTGCGTATACTCAAGAACAGATACACTGGTGAGACAGGTGTGTCCTGCTACCTCCACTATGATCGTGACACTGGCCGCATGACTCAGGTGGACAATCCATTTATGGAAGGGGAAGAGTAATGCAAACAGTTAAAAAGAGATTCGACAAAGCACTCTATGATGTTGCAGATAAGACAGCCAAGGATGTTATGATAGGTTGGTTGGAAAAAAATACAAACTCAACAGACATTACAATGAAAGAGAATACTTACTTTGATATCACATGTAGTATATCACCTGATCTTCCTCAACATTTCTATGAGGTAGAGATAAAGTATTCTTGGAAGGGTGACTGGCCTACTGAATGGAAAGATATACGTATACCATACAGAAAGAAAAGACTTCTTGACAAGTGGAAGAAAGATCACTATAATGATCTACTAACATTCGTTGTCTTTAGAGATGACTGCAAGCAAGCATGGTTCTTTGATGGTGACAGTGTTCTTAATTCAGAAGTTAAAGAAGTTTCTAACCGTAACATCCGTAAGGGTGAGATGTTCTTTCACCTTCAAACCAAAGATGGATATATAGTGGATATAGATTAATGGAAGCAATCGTAGACATTGAGACTGATGCTATTGATGCAAGCACAATACACTGCATCGTAGCTAAACACTATCAAACAGGAGAGATGCGAGAGTGGGTCGGTGATCAGTGTCAAGAGTTTGGTGAGTGGTCAAAGCGTATATCAAAGTTTATAATGCATAACGGTATTAGCTTTGATGCTCCCATTCTTAACAAGCTAACAGGCTCTGCTATTGCACCTGCACAGGTACGTGATACTCTTATTGAGTCACAACTATATAATCCTGTACGTGATGGAGGTCACTCACTACAGTCATGGGGTGAACGCTTTGGATTTCCAAAGATAGACTACCATGACTTCAAGCACTACACACCTGAGATGTTAGAGTACTGTAAACGAGACGTTGATCTTACTCACAAAGTAGCACAAAAACTAGAAGAAGACAGCAAAGGTTTCTCTGATAGTTGTTATAATCTTGAACGTAATATTAGAATTATTTTAGACAAGCAGCAACGTAATGGTTTTGCGTTTAATCTTAGAGAAGCACAGATACTTCTAGCACAATTAGAAGACGAGCAACACCAGCTACAGAGTGATGCTGAAAAAGAATTTGAACCTACAATAAAAGAACTTAAAACTAAAACAAACATCATACCATTTAACATTGCAAGTCGTAAACAAATAGCAGACAGGTTAATGGATCGTGGATGGAAGCCAGACAAACTAACAGACAAAGGTAATGTGATTGTTAATGAAGAGGTTCTATCTAAGATCAAGATGCCAGAGGCCGAGATGTTTAGTCGCTACTTTCTTCTTCAAAAAAGAACTGGCCTTCTCAAGTCATGGATAAAAGAGTGCGATGAAGACATGCGTGTGCGTGGTAGGGTTCTTACTCTACGTACAATCACTGGCCGTATGGCACACAACAAACCTAACATGGCACAAGTACCAGCAGTCTACAGCCCCTATGGTAAAGAGTGTCGTAGCCTGTGGACAGTATCCAATACAGAAACACATAAGCTAGTAGGTACTGATGCTTCTGGTCTTGAGCTTAGATGCCTAGCACACTATATGAATGATGCCACCTTTACACAAGAGGTTCTTACTGGTGACGTACACACTGCTAACCAGCAAGCAGCAGGACTAAGGACTAGAGATCAGGCAAAGACTTTTATCTATGCCTTTCTATATGGTGCAGGTCCAGCTAAGATTGGTAAAGTAGTAGGAGGCTCTGCATCTGATGGTCAGAAACTAATACAAAAGTTTCTACGTAACATGCCAGCCCTCAAGAAGCTACGTGCTAATGTACAAGAGGCTGCACAGTCTGGTAGTATCCCTGGTCTTGATGGTAGAAGATTACATATCAGATCAGAACATGCTGCACTAAATACTTTATTACAGGGTGCAGGTGCTATAGTATGTAAGCAGTGGCTTCTAGAGATGGATAATAGAATACGAAAGACAGGCCTTGATGCTAGGCTTGTAGCCTCAGTACACGATGAGTATCAGTTTGAAGTTGCCAAACCTGACGTTAAACGCTTCACACAGATTACTAAAGATGCTATGTACCGAACACAAAAAGCATTTAACTTTAAGTGTGATCTTGATTCTGATTATAAAGTTGGAAATAATTGGGCAGAAACACATTAAAGTTATTGACAATACCATACCACTATGGTATAATACGTTTGTTGTTTATTAGTAGTAGACATCAAACATTAACACGAACCCTAAAACGAACCCTAAAGGAGAATATAAATGGAATGGTTAGACCCTGTTGTTTTTTCTGGTAAATGTCATTACGCTTGCATCACTGAGCCTAACACAAAGTTTGAACCAGTGTGGTCAATTCTTGTTGAGGTAGATGACGACAATCGTAAGACTATTGAAGGTGCTAATCTTACTATCTCTAATAAAGATGACATTGGAGATTTTGTCAGGTTGAAACGTAAGGTCTTTAAACAAGACGGTACTAAGAAAACTCCTCCCAAGGTTGTAGATTCTCAGAACAATCCTTGGAACTCTGATAAGAAAATTGCTAACGGTAGTACCGTAACAGTAAAAGTTACTCCTTTTAAATATGATGGTAACTCTTCTCGACCTGCTGGCATATCCGCTAATCTTGATGCTGTACAGATTGTTAATTTTATTGAGTATCAGTCTCAAGACTTCGCCCCCGTAGACGGTGGGTATGTTCAAGAAACAGAAGAAGTACCCTTTTAATATAAGGAGCAATGAAGGGGGTGGGAGTTACCCTGCCCCCTTCTTTTTATTGATATGAAAACAATTAAAACTTTAGTAGAAGATATTTACAATCTGTTCTCTCTTAATCCTGTTGATATGTCAGAAGAAGAAGTTGATAAATACATTGATAACTTTGGAGAGATGGTTAAGCTGCATACTAAAAAATTCTTATACGATGAAGAGTCTGTAGATAAAAAACTTAGACTATCTCAGATAGGTAAACCAGACAGACAGTTATGGTTTAATATTAATTTAAACAAAGAACGTGAGGAGCTTGCACCAAGCACACGAATTAAATTTTTATATGGTTATATTCTCGAAGAGTTTCTTCTGATGTGTGCATCAATTGCTGGGCATGATGTTAAAGATCAGCAGAAAGAAGTTAGTGTTGGTGGTGTAGTAGGCCATCAAGATTGTATTATCGACGGTGTTCTTGTTGATGTGAAGAGTGCTTCGAGTAGTTCTTTCCGAAAGTTTAAACAAAATAAACTTACTGAAGATGATCCATTTGGTTATATTGCACAGATATCTGCATATGCCCAAGCAAATAATTTAAAAGAAGCTGCTTTCCTAGCCATAGATAAATCAACTGGAGAACTTACACTAGCTCCGGTTCATTCGATGGAGTTCATAAATGCTGAAGCAAGGATTGATCACCTTAAAAGAATGGTTATTAGCGATACTGTCCCTGATCTCTGTTACGATCCTGTTCCTGATGGCAAGTCTGGTAATTCTAAGTTACCCGTTGGTTGTGTTTTTTGTTCTCATAAAAGAGAATGTTGGTCAAACGCTAACGGAGGAAGAGGGATACGTGTCTTTAAGTATGCACAAGGTAAGAGATACTTGGTTCAGGTTGGCAAAGAACCTGATGTCCCTGAAGTGATTGACTGGTAATGCACTGGAAGTATAAAAGAAAACCAGACCCTACCTCACACTTTGGTTTTGTATATACAATAACTAATATTAAAACATCTAAGTCTTACATTGGATGTAAGCAATATTTTTATACACGTAAGAAAAAGAAAGTTGAATCTAATTGGAAAGTATATACTGGTTCAAGTAAACATCTAAACGAAGACATCAAAAAGCACGGCAAGAAAAACTTTAAGTTTGAAATTATAGGTGAGTACAAAAATAAACGTAGCTTAAAATATTATGAGTGTTACTATCAAATGATTAATCATGCACTAACAAAGAAACTAGAAGGCTCTGATGAGCAAGCCTACTACAATAACTATGTGGGTGGTAAGTTCTATAGGCCCGTACAAGAGCCGCCAGATGATTGAGGATATCTTAGAAGCACATTCTTTATATGATCTGACAAACAAAAATCCTGATAGGTCTTTGAACCTTGCTGTTATTCTGCAAGCACTGCTTGACTTATCTAAACCAGAGAAGTATAATGAGCCGCATGAAACATCCCTGTATAGAGATCAGGCGATGGCATGGGTCTTTGCGTCTGTGGGTACGACATGTGAAAACTTTACCATTACATGTGAGCTTGCTGGTGTAGAGCCAGACACAGTTAGAACCTTTGCTTTACGAGTAACCTTATCGGAGAACGTAGATGACATCAGACAAAAACTCCACTCCTTCCTGTGATACTATGGAGAGGCAGGTAGGTGGTGATCATTACAAAGACTGTGGCATACAGCCCGTTGAGTATATACATGCAAATGATTTAAATTATTTTGAGGGTAATGTTATTAAATATATTACTAGACACAGAACCAAAGGAGAAGGAAAGAAAGATATAGAGAAAGCTATACACTATGCAGAAATGATTTTGAAATTTTATTACAACTAAGGAGGGGGCGATGGCACAATTTAGATCAAACGAAAATCCTATGTTTCGTTCGAAGTTTAGTGAGGATATCTTCAAGCAGAAGTATGCTCACCATAACTGTGAGACATGGGATGCACTAGCATCTGTGTTGGTGGACGATGTATGTCAGACATATATGACCAAGGATGAGAAAGAAGAACTCAAAAGAATTATTACAGACCTCAAGTTTATTCCTGGTGGTAGGTATCTCTACTATGCTGGACGTGATAACAAGTTTTTTAACAACTGCTATTTGCTAAAAGCAGAAGAAGATACCAGAGAAGACTGGGCTAACATCTCATGGAAGTCTGAGTCTTGCCTGATGACAGGTGGTGGTATTGGTATAGACTATAGTGTATATCGTGAAGAAGGTAGGCTGCTAAATGGTACGGGTGGTCTTGCTTCTGGACCTATACCTAAGATGCAGATGATCAATGAGATAGGCAGACGAGTTATGCAGGGTGGTTCTAGAAGGTCTGCAATATATGCAAGTCTTAATTGGAAACATCCAGACGTAGATAAGTTTCTTATGTCAAAGAACTGGTATGACATGCCTATTGGTACAACAGAGCATACCGTTGGTCAGATTAAAGAACAAGACTTTAACTTTCCTGCACCACTTGATATGACTAACATCTCTGTAAATTATGATACAGAGTGGCTACTAAATTACTATGAGACAGGAGATGTAGGAGATGCTTTTAGGACTAATGTTAAGCAGAGTTTACGGACTGGTGAACCAGGATTCTCATTCAACTTCTTCGATAAAGAAAACGAAACACTACGTAACGCCTGTACAGAAGTCACGTCAGAAGATGATTCAGATGTTTGTAACCTTGGCTCTATTAACATGGGTCGTATCGACAATCTTTCGGAGTTTTCTAATGTAGTAGAACTAGCTACTAAGTTCCTGCTATGTGGTACGTTACGTGCCAAGCTACCATATCAGAAGGTCTATGATGTTAGAGAGAAGAACCGTAGGCTTGGTCTTGGCTTGATGGGTATACATGAGTGGCTAATTAAGGCAGGACAGAAGTACGAGGTAACTGAGGGACTACACAAGTGGCTGTCTGTGTACAAGGGTATCAGTGATAACACCAGTGCTAAGTTTGCTGATCAGCTTAACGTGTCACGTCCTGTAGCTAATCGTGCTATTGCACCTACAGGTTCTATTGGTATTCTTGCTGGCACATCGACAGGCATTGAACCTATCTTTGCTGTATCATATAAGCGTAGGTATCTCAAGAATGGAACACGCTGGCACTACCAGTACGTAGTAGACAGTGCTGCACAAGAGATCATTGATCTGTATGGTATCAATCCAGATAAGATTGAATCTGCTCTTGACCTTGCCTCTGACTACAAGAGACGTATTAAGTTTCAAGCAGACATACAGGACTATGTAGATATGTCTATCTCTTCTACTATTAACTTGCCTGAGTGGGGTAACAAGCTTAACAATGAGGATACAGTAGATGACTTCACCGAGACACTAGCTACCTATGCTGGTAGGCTACGTGGCTTTACAGTGTACCCTGATGGGTGCCGTGGTGGTCAGCCTCTTAGTAGTGTACCATACTCTGAAGCTGTTGAGAAACTAGGAGAAGAGTTTGAAGAGGGACTAGAGACACATGACATCTGTGATATCACTGGTCACGGTGGTTCATGCGGTGTGTAAAAAGTCCTTGACGAAAGAGTATTTTTGTAGTATAATATATGTATGATGCCAATAATGGGTCATGTTAATATCAACTTGCTAATAGGAGAATGATATGGTTAATGGACTTACAATGTTAGATACCCTAGATGAGTGGGCTATTGGTCACGAAAGGTTCTTAAATGAAGGTGTAAGGATATGGAATAATGTATCTAGGACATATCCACCACACAATCTAATAAAGAAAAGCAGCGATGAGTATGTTATTACAATGGCTGTTGCAGGGTTTTCTAAAGAAGACTTATCAGTTAAGAGTGAAGAAGGCACTCTAACTATTGAAAGCAAAAAGTCTAACAGCGAAACGAAAAATGAGTATGTATATAAAGGCATTGCTAATAGAGATTTCAAGAAAGAGTTTCTACTAGCAGAGAACGTCTTTGTAAAAGATGTTAAGTTAAAAGATGGTATGTTGGAGATATCACTTGAGAGAGTCATTCCTGAAAATGAGAAAGAAACTATCTACGATATAAACTAATATATAAACCAACTAAGTTAGCTGCTAGATACTCTAGTGGCTAACCCTTTTTTGGAGTTACTATGAAGAAAGCACCCAATACAGTTTACATTGGCTACGATCCTAAAGAGCGTGTAGCCTACGAAGTTTTAAAGTTTACCATTGAACGTATCTCTGTAGATAATATTCGTGTGATCCCTATTACACTAGACATCTTACGTCTAATGAATATGTATTGGAGAGAACATAAAGAAGATGGTAATCAAAAGATAGACTTGGTAGATGGAAGACCATTCTCTACTGAGTTTAGTTTCTCTAGATTTCTTGTTCCCGCCCTTAATATGTACGAGGGTTGGGCGTTATACATGGACTGCGACATGCTTGTTCGTACTGACATCAACGAAATCTTTGAAGAGTACAACCTAGATTACTATCCTGTCTATTGCGTTAAGCATAAGTATGAACCAAAAGATAGAGTTAAGATGGACAAACAAGTTCAGTTAGCTTATCCTAGAAAGAATTGGTCTAGCCTTATGCTTTGGAATTGTTCACACCCCAAGAACAAAGAGCTTACAGTTGAAAAAGTAAACACAATGCCTGGATCATGGCTCCATCAATTTGAATGGATTGGTGACAAAGATTCAGATATTGGTGGTATTGACGAGGAGTGGAATTGGTTAGACAATCATTCTTCTTCTGATATTAAACCTAAGAACGTACACTTTACTACAGGTGGCCCGTGGTTCAAAGACTGGAATTGTGGTCGTCATGCTGATGGTTACTATGCTTCTGAATGGAATCAAGAGTATACGTATCTTGTAGGAAAAGGAATTATTGAACCTTATGAGTTATAGAGTTGTTACATGCTTCAATGAGAAGCTACTTAAAAATAATGGTGCTAAGTTACTGGAAGACTTTGCTTCTAAGTGGGACACTGCTATTGAATTTGATTGCTATTATTATGATCTAGATATTAAACATTATTCATTGCCTAAAGCAAAGAATATTCACTATTATAATTTAAGTAATCTATCTGACTACACAGAGTTTGTTGAACGAAACAAAGAGCATAATGGTACAGAGAACGGTGAATTCGAGTACAATGAAACCATTGATGCCTTGACAGAAGCTCCTAAAGTTTTTGCTATCAGCGAAACGATGTTTAATAATTCCCTGTCATGGGTGCTTTGGGTTGACCCTCACTGTTACACTATGGGTAAAGTTACTACTGGATATTTAGAGAAAGTATTTACTCATGATAACAGTGAGGTTCCGCTCACACTGATTGAAGATCAAACACACTTTGCTGCATTTCAAATTACATACCAGCCTTGTGTCGATCTAATAGCTGACCTACGTGGTGCCTATATTACTGACAGCTACCTCAAGTATAGAGATTGGAGAGCCTTCTTTATTCTTAATAACTTAGTGTCTATATACAATGCACACGGTATGAATTATAGATTACTAAACTCAGAGACATCAGAGTTTGTTGATAATATACTAGCAGACTTACGTAGTCCACTAGCAAAGAACCTCAGAGATGCTGATGGTAATCGTGTTATACCTTTATCAAATGATGCAACCACACCAGACATTCTTCCTGGTAGGTATAAACAACTAGCTGACCTTATACGTTTCTATGAACCTAAGAAGATACTAGAGACTGGTACATGGAACGCTGGTCGTGCTATTGAGATGGCTCTTGCTGCCTTTGATCGTACAGATTCTGTACACTACATTGGTTATGATCTCTTTGAAGATGCAACGTCTGCTATAGATAAAGAAGAGTTCAATGTTAAACCTCACAACACTGAGGCTGCTGTTGTCAAAAGACTAGATGAATTTGCAGAGTATGTTAAAGAACATAATGACAAAATATTTACCTATGAATTACATAAGGGTAATGTCAGAAATGTTCTTACTAAAGACATATCAGATGATATCGATATAGCATTGATTGGTAGTGGCAATAGTGAGAAGACTGTAGCACATGAGTTTGATGTGTTGCAGAATGTGCCTGTTGTTTTGATGGATCACTACTTTACAAAAGACGAAGCCGAAGAACTACCGCCTGAAAAATATCAAGGTGTTAACAAAGTCTTTGAAAAGATTGAAACAAATAAAGTTCAAGAAGGTTTTGAGGACAACGAAGGTTGGACTAACTTTGACCAAGAAAGTACAAATAGAAAACATATACTACCGTCCAGTGATCGTGTTGTTAATGGTGGTGTAACTCACCTTGTTGTTGTTTTAACTAACAACGATGTTAAAGATGTACCTGAAGAAGTTAAACGTGTTCCTATTATTGTACACCCCAGAGATAGTGTACCAAAGGAATACATTACTAGTAACATCCAAACTAATCTTAAACTAATTGATGAAGATAAATGGATTGTCAAACACCCTGCTCATAGAGACAAGGGTATTATTGTTTCAGCAGGACCGTATATAGACTACGATGAACTGAAAGCTTTCATGAAGGATAATCCTACAGCTAAGATGCTTGCAGTTAAACATGCATATCCTAACCTACTAAAGAATGGTATTGTACCGTGGGGCTGTATTGTTCTTGATCCTCGACCAGTTGAAGGTGTAAGCACACATAACATTGTAAGAAAAGACTTGTTTAAAGATGTATCTTCTGATACAATGTTCTTTGTTGCATCAATGACTGACCCATCTACAACTAAACATCTCAAAGATAGTGGTGCTAACATATGGGGATGGCACGCCTTTACTGATTCACTGCGAGAAGAAGAGGAGAGGGGTAATCAAATTACTAACAACGTAGTCAAGCTAAATGAAGAGCTTGGTATTCCTCAAGGTGCTACTCTAATTACAGGTGGTACATGTGCAGCCATGAGAGGCATAGGTATGTTCCATACAATGGGCTTTAGAGATGTACACTTATTTGGTTTTGATTGTTGTAGAGATGAGCCTACTGACGAGGAGAAGACTGAGACTACAGGTGATCTAGAGGGTGGTGAAACTCCCAAGCCTAAATACATTGAGGTAAATGTAGAAGATAAAACATACTGGACAACAGGTGAGCTTCTTGCTATGGCACAAGATTGTGAGAAAGTCTTTGCTGATCCTGGTCTTGAGGGTGTAATATCCTTCCACGGTAAAGACACTATGGTTGCTGATCTGTGGGGTATACAAGCATCAAGAGAGGAACGTCCTACATTTGAAGGATACTATTCATGAAACAAGCAAAAGCAATCACAGTAAAGTCATCTATTCAATGTGATGATGACTATAGCAGAGAGTTCCCATCCGAAAGGTATGAAGAACTACTAAAAGAATACGAACTAATGCACGAGTCATCCGACCAAATGTTTAATGGTCGTAGTGTTGCTAGTTTTGTAGATGTTATTAAGCATGTACTTAGAGAAAACAAATGTAAAACACTTCTTGATTATGGTAGTGGTAAAGGTTTGCTATATACTAAGGACCATGATAAAGTTAAGATAGATAATCCTATCTCTAAACCATTACCTGAACTTTGGGATATAGATGAGTACACTTTATATGATCCAGGTTATGAAGAACATAATAAGCTACCTACTGGTAAGTTTGATTCTGTTGTATGCACTGATGTACTAGAACATGTACCGGAAGAAGACTTGGGGTGGGTAGTAGATGAGCTTATGGATTATTCTAAGAAAGTATTATTCTTAAACATCTCCTGCTTACCTGCTCTTAAAAAGTTTAGGGATGGTACTAATGTACATGTGTCTATTTTTAAACCTGAAGAGTGGGCAAACTTCTTGGCTGGTAGACTTAGACAGCATAGAAATGTTGACTTAAATATTATTTTATATGCAGATCATAAAACAGATGGAAGTCATATGAGACGTGCATATAAGATTACATACTTCCCTACAATCTTTCAACTAACGGAGAGTTAAAATGTTAGGTATTGCAGATTCAGTTATTGGAGTAGCAGGTAAAGTCCTCGACAAGTTTGTTGAAGACAAAGACCTAAAGACTAAACTTAATGCAGAGCTTAAACAGCAGATGGTATCTCTTGATCTAGCACAAGCACAGGCAAATATAGAACAAGCTAAGTCGCCATCTATCTTTGTTGCTGGTGCTAGGCCAGCCATTATGTGGATATGCGCCTTTGGTTTAGCATGGCAGTTTGTCCTTCAACCTGTAGCAGTATGGGGCATTGCAATTAGTGGTGCAGATATAGTACTACCTTACATTGAGACTGAAGGTCTTATGTCTTTGACCCTTGCCTTACTTGGACTAGGTGGTATGCGTACAGCAGAGAAGTGGAAAGGCGTACAACGCAACAACATGAAGAAGAGGTAAGGTAATGAAGGCAGGTAAAGTGTGGGGTAACACAGAGTTTATCTTTGGTAATAGCGCATTAGAGTTTCATAAGATAGAATTTATGGAAGGCAGTACGTGCAGCAAACATAAACACAAACACAAGTGGAACGGCTTCTACGTAACTAAGGGACTTTTAAAGATCAAGGTTTGGAAGAACGACTATGACCTAGTAGATGAGACAGTACTAGAACCTGGAGAGTGGACAACTGTAAAGCCTGGAGAGTTCCATCAGTTTGAGGGTATGACACATGGTGAAGCCTTTGAGTTGTACTGGGCTGAGTTTGATCACAATGATATTGAAAGAGAAACTGTAGGCTCTAAATGAAAATACAAAAGCTAACTCCCACACATACACCAGACTGGTATATCAAGTGGGTAGCTTCCTTCCTTTTAATTATAGGTGTAATATTAACAAGCAATAACATCTTCCCATCTAACCTTATCTTCCATGCTCTTGGTATGCTTGGTTGGTTTGTTGTTGGTATACTATGGAATGACAGAGCATTGATTGTTATTAATGCTGTAACACTTGCACTTATGTCAAATGGATTAATAACATATTATGTTAAATGAAAAGCAAGAGAAGTTCTCACAAGCTTATGTACTACA
>UEXM01001216.1_pt1 | contig 22821 bp, 36 predicted proteins | sample 1796661 | NCBI WGS metagenome assembly UEXM01 (sample SAMEA4772469, study PRJEB27181) | metagenome | reverse complement strand
AATATTGCGCTTTGGTGCATTGCTGAAACGTCAAAGCCAGAACGCCAATGCTTTGGGTGATACGCTGCAACGTGATCGCACCAACCGTCCCAAAGCGCTGCACATCCGCCAGCATTGCGGCAAGCGTCAAGATACGCTAAAGCCTTCTTGCGCTTGAGTGCATCGCTTGCGCTTGCACCAAACTTGAAGGCATTCACGTTCAACCCGAACCGTTCCATATTGTGGCTATCCAGACAACCCGCCGAACCCGTCACAAGCTGCAACACAAACCCGGCCTTTACTAAGCCTAGACCTTTAATGCTTGCTATCTGTAACAGCGCTTCAGCGTCTCCATATCCGCCAGGAACGGCTTTCAGCGTTTCCCGTAGGGTTGAAGCATTGGCACGCACAAAAGCTAAACCGTCACGTTTCCAACCGAACAAATAGGGCGATTGCATCCCGTTATTGTCTACGTCCTGCATTTGCTTTTGCATGGCGTGAAACGGTTGACGGATGGACAAGAACACAAGCCGAAAGGTGCGTTCTAGTCCTACGTTTGAGCCTAGGGCAAAATCTGCGATAGCGCTTTGGTGCGTGCTAAACATGGCCTTTAATCCTTCACAAAGTCACGCAACAGGGTTACCGGGTAGACTTTGGCGCTACCACTAACGCCAGTTTTAGCACCCTTTGCCCGTGCTAGGCGGTTGAGCATATGGCCCAAATGAATACGGGTTCCGGTATCAGGGTTCCAACCGATCAGCGTAAGGTATTGCGCAAGGGTTAGGCCGGTTCGGGTATACTTGCGCTTAGTGACAGGCTTAGGCGTAAGAGAAGCGCCAAGCGCTTGAATTTGGTCTGTCGTCAATTCGATATTAATTTTAGTCATTATTCTATTCCCTATTTTGGTAGCCAAGCAATGCGCTTGCAAAGACCGAGACGCCTAGGTTGCCTAGGAGAAAAGAGGCAAAAGGACGCCCAGCCTATGTAAGCGCACCGATTAGGTGCGCAGTGGCTTATCACTCATAAGCCCGGTTTTCGTCAATGCGCTTGAGTGTAGTTTCGAGCGTGGCAATTTCAGCTTTCCAATAATCAGGTTTCACGATACCGCTATCAATCACGCCCTGATAGTTTTCTATCAGTGCTTTGATACCTAAGCGCATGCCGACAAAGTCACGCCATTCCAAACCTGTCAATTTCTCTTTCATTTGTCTTTTTCCCTTTTCCTAGTAATCGCCACTATGGATAGTATCAACGTCCCAAGCCCATGACGGACGAATAGAGCCATTTTTCTGGACAATCTGAATAAAAGTTTCATCGCCATAAACAGGATGTTCAACAAAGGTTAAACCGTCCTTAGTTGCCAAAACTTCTGCTTCCCAGAAGTCTCCGTAGCTATGCGGGTGGTAAACTGTTACCGTTTTCATTTGTCTTTCCCCTAGGGCGTTGCGTTTGTTGTGATGATATAAGACGCCCAAAAATCGGATCAGTAAAATGCCCTTTTTGCATGGCTTGCATGCACTCAGGTTATGGCTTGGACTGTCTTTATAGTATGGGGCAAGGTATGAGAACAAGCCTAGAACATCCCTAGAACGAACGTGAACGGCGTTTTCTATGGGGTAACATGCCCGAAAAGGGTCAAAGCCGCTCAGTGGGCGTTTAAACCGGCCTAGCGTGGATTTCTATTATAGGTAGTATTCGCCCAGGCATTTTCCCGCCCAGGTGTACATGGCGGTGCAACCTAAGATAGGAAGACTTAATTTGATACACTTCACAATCCATGCAAGTCTGCATGATGGCCATGCAATAAGATCATGGCTTTGGGGCTATACATCAAATTTTAGCTATGGTAGGGTTAAGCATAATTTGAAAGCGGGTATTTTCCGGGCATCGCCTTTGAGCGATAGAGCCAGAAACCAAAGATGCAATATATCTTTCTGCTGTCTAGTTGTCACTGTCTAGTAAACCTAAGATAGACGCACCTATCTAAATGCGATTTATCGAGGTATGCAAAAGTATTCCTTGACATGCACCAGACGCATAGCTAACCTATGCACTCAGGACATATCTAATTTCGTCATGGGAGCTATGCAAAAATGGGTGTCAAGCAATCTTTTCTATTGACATGCAATTTCGGAATATGAGCTATGCAAAAATAGTGGGTTGACAGAGCTGGGGTTTTTGTGGTATAATTATGGGTCACTCAAGAATGTATCAAATTTGTACTAAATACTTTGGGTATTTTACTCAAATACTCATGCACTCAAAACCTAAAGTATTTTAGATAAATGCAGATGCACTTCATGCGTGCATCAGATTTACATCAAATTCGTACTAACTTTTAGACAAATACTTAAGGTATTCGAAATAAATGTGACCTCCCCCGTGGGAAAATGACCCCCTCGTGGGAAAATGAGCCTTAGACCCCCGTGGGAAATTGAGGCCCCCGTGGGAAAATGAGAGACCCACCGAGGGAAATTGACTGACCACCGTGGGAAAATGACTTGACACCTCTGACTGAGTTGGTATTCTGTTGTGGTCTTAACCAAGGAGATAGACATGGACGAGATTGAACACGTACTCAAAGACATCATCGACGATGCTATGGCAATGCTTGATGACTGTAAGAGCCGGACACACCCAAGCCCAGATGCTGCGGGTCGTATCCATATGTCTGCTAGTGAGCTTTGCGACTATGTAGACGGATTCCTAGAGAGCCGAGTTAATGTATGAACACCCAAGATAAGATGGACCTGTGTCGGAGGTTAGCTTCTAGCTTCCGGCGTTACGAGTTGCAGGATGACCTTGTGCAGGAGGGGATGGTAGCCCTCCTAGAGGCCGATGCCCGTGGATATATAGCCCCCGGTGATTTTGTGATGGTAGCCCGGAAGAGGATGCAGGACTTTATATCCCTTCGCCAAGGCCCCCTGAGCATACCCCCCTCTGATAAAACGAGGGAGAATGCAAAGGTCATACGGAACGGTGGAGAGGCTCCGGTGCTAAACATGGGGGATGATACCTACGATAGCCTTAAAGTCGCTCTGGGAGCTTCTACAGCCCTTCTAGAGGGTGATGAGGTTTTGTACGAGGGTCACACAGAGGGTTATCTGTGGGTACAGCAAGTACAAGGCTTGATGAAGGATACCCTATCAGAGCGAGACTACGAGATATTCCTTTTAAAGTATGGCCCTGATGAGTGGTCTCTGGTGGATATTGGCAAGAAGTACGACATCACCAAACAGAGAGTGTTGCAGATTGACAACAGGATCAGGGAAAAACTAAAAAGTGTAGTGGAATCGTAGATAGCCCCCCTTTACTGTTACTTCAAAAGAGGCTTATAACAAACTACAGAATGACTAGAGGATAAGATAATGACTACTAAGCTCGACACACTGAAAGCAAACATCGACAAGCATGAAGTCGGTACTATTGGCTACTACGACGCACAGGATGCCTATAACGAAGAAGCAGCCTACGGACATATCCGAGACGCTGAAGGCTACCAACTTGTTGTAGAGCAAGCAAAGGCTGCTATCGCACTACAGGACACTCCTTGGGAAGAGCAGCGTCAGTGGACGAAAGAACAGCGCATGAAGCTGTTCCTGACTGGCACCTACAGGGGTGAGGAAGAGAGCATCTACCCTCTTGTTGTCCACAATGGGCTTGTCTTTGTAGAGCATCCAGAGTACGGTGACGGTGCTGCCTTCCAAATCCTGAAGGTGGATGGCACTATCACAGCAAGTGATGCAATGGACATTGACGACCTCAAGTACGGGAACTACTAAGATGCCGGAAATCTCTCACCAGCCCTGTCCCCACCCTAGCTGTAGCAGTTCTGATGCGTTCAGCTACAACACAGAGAAGATGGTGGGGCAGTGCCATAGCTGCAATCAGCCCTACCCCGCAAAGGGTGTGGCCTACCCCGAAGACGTTAGACAGACGTACCCACTCAAGCCACTGGACAAAGACATGAACTATGTACCCAAGAACATTCGACCAGCCACCAACCTGCAAGTTGGCAGTGGTGGTTTTGTAGCAAGTCGTGGTATCACCCGAGACACGATGGAGTTTTACGGCGTCAAGACCTGCTCTGATGCAGATGGCCCTGTGAAGCAGGAGTACGTCTACCCCTCTGGTGGGAAAAAGATTCGGTACTACCCAAAGGCATTCAGTGCAGAGGGCTTACGAGCAGATGAGTTGTTCGGCATGAACCTTTGGAATGCTGGCTCTGCTCGTTACGTTACTGTGACTGAGGGTGAGGTAGATGCTATGTCTGCCTATCAGATGCTCAAGGGCAACTACACCAATCCTGTAGTATCCCTGCCTTCTGCTACCCCCTCCAAGGCTTTGTGGGAGAAGTGTGGCTCTTGGTTGGACAGCTTCGAGAAGATCATCCTGTCTGTAGACAATGACGAAGCTGGCAATGCTATCGCTGCTAAGATGGCAAACCTGTTCCCCAACAAGGTGTATCGTGTACCACACGACAAGTACAAGGACGCCAATGAGTTCCTTGAGGCACGTCAAGGACAGGCATTCAAGTCTGCTTGGTACTCTGCAAAGAAGTTTGTGCCAGAGAACATCCTCAACACCAGTGAGCAGTTCTTGAGCCTGTACCGGGATACACCAGAACATCAGTATGTTCCCACTGGCATCCAAGCTCTTGACGACAAGATCATGGGTCTGATGCAGGGTCACTTCACTGTCATCAAGGCACCAACAGGTGTCGGTAAGACCGAGGTGATGCGCTACCTTGAATACAATCTGTTGCAACAGAAGGTTCCGTTTGCGACTTGGCACCTCGAAGAAACCAAGCTACGTAGTCTGCTAGGGTTGGTGTCGTATCATATGGGTGGCAACGTAACCCGTAGAGACTTGATTGATGAGGATACAGGCCCCCTAGTCGAAGAGGCTATCATTGAACTCACCAAGGATGAGAACTTCTACCAGTTCTACCTTCCTGATGGTCAAGGCGCTGATGACCTTATCGAGCAGATCAGGTTCTTTCGTGAGGCTTGTGGTTGTCGCTTTATCTTCTTTGAGCCTATCCAAGATGTTGTAGCTGGCCTCACTGAGGACGGCAAAGAGCAAATCCTTGCTGACCTGTCTGTACGCCTCTCTAAGCTGGCAGCAGAGCTTAACGTAGGGATTGTGACCATTGCCCACACCAACGACAATGGCGACCCTAAGTATTGTAAGATGATTGCACAGCGTGCCTCTGTCATCGTGAACCTCAGCCGTAACAAAGAGTCGGATGATGAGGATGACCGCAATACAACTTTCTTGGCCGTAGAGAAGAATAGGCCTTGCGCTGAGATTGGACATGGTGGTAGAATGCGTTTCGATCCAAAGACATTTATCCTTAAGGAGCTTGCGTGATGTCTTACAAAGACTCAGAGAAGCAGCGGGAGTATGGCCGGAAGTACTATGAGGCCAACAAAGAGAAGAAGCGGGAGTATGGCCGGAAGTACCATGAGGCCAACAAAGAGAAGCTTCGGGAGTATAGCCGGAAGTACCGGGAGGCCAACGTGGAGATGGGCATGTTTCACTCTTCCAAAAAGAGGGCAAAGAAAAAGGGTTTACCTTTCGATTTAACGATAGAGGAACTTGAAGTTCCAGAGAAGTGTCCCATATTGGGGTTAGAGCTAAAAGTAGGGAACGACAGTTCCCGAGAGATTAGTCCCAGTCTTGACCGGATTGTCCCAGAGCTTGGTTACGTTAAGGGTAACATCCGGGTTATTTCTCTCAGGGCCAACCGACTTAAATCGGATGCCTCTATTGAAGAGCTAGAGGCTATCTTGAAGTACATGAAGGGACAGGAGACTGAAGAATGAGCAAAGATAAAGTGTTTCACCTAATTGGTTGGATATCAGATGAGCATTACGCTGATACTGCTCTTGAGATTGGTGTTGGTAATGAGGCTGCACTTCGCCAACTACAGGCAGAGGCCATGAGTGGCCGAATGCGCACAGAATGGTGTGACATTGACATTAGGGAACGTGTGAAGTACACAGGTAAGTCAGATGGCAACTACCCTATTGTAACCATACCGGGCGAAGATTGGTGATAGAAATGACAGTATTTGACATAGAGACTGACGGACTATTAGAAGAGGCTACCAAAATCCATGTACTCTCTTGGATGGATGAGAATGGTGTAGTCCAGCATACGCATGACCAGTTCAACATGGCTGTGTTCTTCACTCAGGCAAAGACCTTGGTGGGTCACAACATCATTCGCTTTGACATCCCCGTAGTGGAAAAGCTGCTGGGTATCAAGGTAGAGGCAAAGCTGGTGGATACACTGGCCCTGTCTTGGTATCTCAACCATGACCGCCCACGTCACGGGCTTGAGGGCTATGGGGAAGACTACGGTGTACCCAAGCCTAAGATCACTGACTGGAACAACCTGACACCAGAGGAGTATGCACACCGATGCAACGAAGACGTGAAGATCAACGCAAAACTCTACAAAGACTTGTCGGCCCAGTTAGAGTGGCTGTATCAGGACCAGACGGAGCGAGAAAATTTCGTTCAATACTTGTCATTCAAGATGGACTGCGCTCGACAGCAGGAAGCTCTGGGATGGAAGTTGGACGTGGCAAAGGCTCAGTCTCACTACGAAGAGCTTCAGTCGCTCAAAGAAGAGAAAATCGAGCAACTCGCAGAAGCTATGCCGAAGAATATGATCTACAAGAAGGTGGAGAAGCCCTCTCGTATGACCAAGGCCGATGGTAGCCTTACCGTCTATGGAGAGCGGTGGATGGCGCTCCTACGGGCTGGTGGTCATCCTTCTACCACAGTAGGCCCCATACAGGTTCTGGACAAGGAAGAGCGTGCTAACCCTAACAGCAACAATCAGGTCAAGGAGTGGCTTCAAGCCCTTGGCTGGCAACCTGCTACATTCAAGTACCACAGGAACCCTGATGGCTCTGAGCGTACTGTAGAGCAGGTCAGGGACGGCTCTGAGCTTTGTGAGAGTGTAAAGCTGCTGATCGACAAGAACCCCTCAGTGGGAATTTTGGATGGTCTGTCTGTCATCAACCACCGCCTTGGTGTGTTCAAGGGCTTCTTGGACTGCCACAAAGATGGTTGGCTTAAGGCGGAGATTGCTGGGTTTACCAACACCCTACGGTTCAAGCACTACAAGCCATTGGTCAACCTTCCCGGTGTAGACAAGCCTTGGGGCGCAGAAATTCGTGGTTGTCTCACTGCACCAGAGGGGTTTGTGTTGTGTGGTGCTGATATGACCAGCCTTGAGGATACCACCAAGCGGCACTACATGCAGCCTCTGGACCCTGAGTATGTAGCAGAGATGTCCCGAGAGGGCTTTGATCCACACCTTGACTTGGCTAAACATGCGGGAGCTATCACTCAGGCTGACATAGACAAGCACAACTTGGGCGAGATAAGCCTCAAGGCACTGCGTAAGAACTACAAGGTGGTGAATTACTCTGCGACCTATGGCGTAGGGGCTACCAAGCTCAGTCGCACCACAGGTCTGTCAGTCAAGGAGTCCAAGAAGCTGCTGGAAGCCTTCTGGGATCGCAACTGGGCTATCCCTAAGTTGGCGGACAGCATGTACCCGAGGGAAAAGAACGGTAAGAAGTGGCTCAAGAACCCTGTCAGTGGGTACTACCACAGTCTTCGTAGTGACAAAGACAAGTTCTCTACCCTCAACCAATCCACCGGGGTGTTCTGCTTCGATAATTGGGTAGCACTCTGTAGACGTAATGGTGTCCAGACTATCGGACAGTTCCATGACGAAATCATTGCACTTGTAGCAGATGGGCAACAAGAGCAGACAAAGCAACTGATGGAGAAAGCTATTGCAACTCTTAACGACAAGCTAAAACTCAACGTGCCATTGGGTGTAGATGCACAATTCGGCACAAACTACGCAGAAATCCACTAGCCCCACTTTACTTTAGGTCCAAAAGAGGCTTATATATAGGTACAGCCAGAATAAGGAGACCCGACTATGGCTAAGACAAAGAACATCACTGCGGAAGGTACTGTAGAGTACGCTCGCATCTTCTCTGACAACTTTGATGACAACATGGAGTTCCATGAAGCCACCCGTGGTCAGTACAATATGAACTTCTACCCCGACAATGTAGAAGAGTTCATCAACCAAGGTTTCCCAGAAGCTAAGGGCCAATGGAAAACCATCAAGGAAGGCAACCCAAGCTACGGCTCTGGCAAGTACGTCAAGCTGAAGCGTCCAGTCTACAACCCAAACCTGCCCAATGAAGATGGTAGCAAGGGCGTAGAGATGGGTCCACCGAAGGTGCTTAACCGTACCACAGACCCTAATGGTGCCTCTGAGTGGTCATTCACTGAAGATGGTGCTTTGGGTAATGGCACCCGTGTAAAGGCGTTGGTGAAGGTCTACGAAGGCCGTGCAGTCATCGACACTCTTGAGAAGGTTGCTATTCTCGAACATGAGCCTTACGAGGTTGGTGTCAGCGGGGACAACTTCTGATGCAACTCAAAGTCACAGTCACCCGTGACCTTGAGGAAGATGGCGTCGATCAGGTTCTTACCCTAGAGCAGGACGACATCGGAGATTATGTCCAAGACAGTCTCCGCTTCTTCCTTGAGGCGCTGCAAGCAATGGGCTTCAGTTACCTTGAAGCTCTGCAAGCTACCGCCGGAAGTGGTAATTCTTATTCGTCCGAGGACTTGTGAGATACATTTCCAAAACCTTCATTGACGGCGATATAGTTGCGTATCGCATGGCAGCATCAGCAGACTCTAGGGGTTACGACTTCCAGACTGCTGCTGCCAACGTCGATGGGATGATCGAAGACATCATCCATACCGCAATGGATTTTCCCGGCCCCGGATGTTTCAAGGTCTACTTGACGGGTCGGGGAAACTTCCGATACGATATTGCAAAAGCCGCTCCTTATAAAGCCAACAGATCAGGCAAGCCAAAGCCTGTTTTACTGCCGGAACTACGGCTGCATATGGAAGATAGGTGGAATGCAATCGTATCGGAAGGGGAAGAGGCAGACGACTTAATCTCAATGGCTGTTACACAGGAAGGCCCTACCTCTTGTGTAGCATCTATCGACAAGGACATGCTACAGTTGAACTGTTGGCATTACAACTTCGTTAAACGTCAGTGGAAGTTTGTCGAAGAGTTTGAGGGTCTGCACTTCTTCTACCAGCAAATCTTGATGGGCGATAATGCCGACAACATCAAGGGTATTGATGGCATAGGTCCACAGAGGGCCGAAGTCATTCTTAAAGGGTGCGAGAGCGAGCAAGACCTCTACGAACGATGCCTAGAAGCCTACTATGGCGACCGGGATAGGGTAGTAGAGAACGGAAGACTTCTCTGGCTAAGACGACAGCCAGAGGAACTATGGGAGCCGCCAGATGGCAAACGCTAGGTCTTCCAAGGCCAAGGGACGGCTAGGACAACAAGAAGTCCGAGATGCTATCCTTAAGACCTTTCCCCACTTAGAGCCTGATGATGTCAGGTCCACAGCTATGGGACAGAACGGGGAGGACATTCAGTTGTCCCCCCTAGCCCGTAAGAGTTTACCAATATCGGTAGAAGTCAAGAGACGAAAAGACTTCGCAACACTTTATAACTACGTTGACCAAGCCAAGCAGGATGGCAAACATGAGCCTGTAGTCTTCCTCCGGGGAGATAGAAAGCCTTGGTTGGCGGTTATCAGCATGGAGCATTACCTAGAGCTATGTCAGAAGAAATGAACTACTTTGTCTTTGGGCAAATGGATGAAGAATCTGCTGGCGGCTGGGTAGAACTCTGGGGTGGTAGTTATGGAGACTGCGTGGATTACGTCAATTCGCCACAAGCCCGTCTTGACATTGACATGGGGGTTTACGTCTCCCACGTTATTTTGGACGAGGATTACGTCGATGCGATTATGGAGGCGGCAGGAGCGGATGGACAAACAATACATTAGCAAGCTGCTAAGTCAGTACGGATTAAGACAGATTTTAGCAGACAGCAGTATTACCATTGTTGAGGCTCTAGAGGTTCTAGAGGAACTTGGCTTTATCGACTTGGAGCAATACGGGGATGAGCATGGAGCAGATGATTAACATGGCGGTGTTGGTGGGCCTTATGTCCCCCTTCATTATCGTAGGTACGGGTGTGGTTTTAGGATTGACCATTGCTATCTCTAACCTTATGCTGGGTCTGGTGATTGGCCTTATGTCAATCTTTGGAGCAGAACAGGAAGACGAATGATTAAACACGTCACCAAGCATGAGCTTGTGTCAGCCTTCACTAAGGCTATGGATCAAGTCTACGAGCAAGAGCCAGACGTAGAGACGGCCATGCTGCGGCAAAGCCTTATTATGGAAGAGGCCAAAGAGGTCACACAAGAGCTACTACGGCCTGTCATCAACAAAGTAGCACTCACCAAAGAGTTGGCTGACCTGTTGTATGTAGTGCATGGAACAGCAGTAGCCTTTGGTCTGCCGCTCGATGTAGCCTTCAACCGAGTGCATGACAGTAATATGTCTAAGCTGGGGCCTGATGGAAAACCTCTTTACAGGGACGATGGCAAAGTGCTAAAAGGCCCTAACTACCAACCACCAAAGCTGGATGATTTGTTCGATGAGTAATCAACTACCCACCCCCTACCAACAGTTTATTGCCAAGTCTCGCTATGCTCGTTGGCTTGAGTCTGAGAACCGTCGTGAAGATTGGTCTGAGACTGTAGACCGCTACATGGAGAATGTCGTAGGCTTAAGCGTCGGAGAAGAGGAAGCAAGCAAACTCTCCTCCGCTATCTTAGGCTTAGAAGTCATGCCGTCTATGCGTGCTATGATGACTGCTGGTCCTGCCTTGCACCGTGATAACACCTCTGGGTATAACTGTAGCTATCTCCCGGTGGACGACCCTAAGAGCTTTGATGAGGCTATGTTCATCCTGCTCTGTGGCACTGGTGTAGGCTTCTCTGTGGAGCGTCAGTACATTTCCAAGCTGCCAGAGGTTCCAGATACCCTGTTCGACAGCGAGACCACCGTAGTAGTCAAGGACAGCAAAGAGGGTTGGGCTAAGTCCCTGCGTCAGGTGCTGTCTCTGCTATGGGCTGGTGAAATCCCTAAGTGGGACACCTCTAAGGTACGTCCTGCTGGTGCTAGGCTCAAGACCTTTGGTGGACGTGCTAGTGGTCCTGCACCTTTGATCGACTTGTTCAACTTCGCTGTTGCTATCTTCAAGAAGGCACAGGGTCGTAAGCTGACTTCCCTTGAGTGTCACGATTTGATGTGTAAGATTGGTCAGGTTGTAGTGGTAGGCGGTGTACGTCGCTCTGCTATGATTAGCCTGTCTAACCTGTCTGATGATCGTATGCGTAATGCTAAGTCTGGCAACTGGTGGGACAATGAAGGTCAACGTGCTTTGGCTAACAACTCTGTGGCCTACACTGAGAAGCCAGATGTAGAGTTGTTTATGAAGGAGTGGGCTTCCCTTATCGAGTCCAAGTCCGGTGAGCGTGGCATCTTCAACCGTGTGGCCTCTAAGGAGCAAGCAGCTAAGAATGGCCGTCGAGACCCAGAGTGGGAATTTGGCACCAATCCATGCTCAGAGATCATCTTGCGCCCGTACCAGTTCTGTAACCTCACAGAGGTTGTAGTACGAGCCACAGATAACATCGACACCCTCTCTGAGAAGGTACGTCTGGCTACGATCCTTGGCACCATCCAAGCCACCTACACTGAGTTCCCATACCTTCGTAAGGTCTGGAAGGACAACACAGAAGCAGAGCGGTTGCTTGGTGTCTCCCTAACGGGAATTATGGATAACCCTTTGATGACCAGTGATAATGCTGGCTTGGAGAAGACCCTTGAACATCTACGAAGTGTCGCTGTTAGCACTAACGCAGAGTGGGCCGACCGTCTTGGCATCCCTCAGTCAGCAGCCATCACCTGTGTTAAACCGTCTGGGACGGTATCTCAGTTGGTTGATTCTGCCAGTGGTATCCATGCTCGGCATTCTGAATACTACATCCGTACTGTAAGAGGCGACATCAAAGACCCTCTGACTGACTTTATGAAGGCCCAAGGTATCCCTTGTGAGCCTTGTGTGATGAAGCCAGACAGCACCGTAGTCTTCAGCTTCCCGGTACAGGCCCCTGATAACTGTGTTACTCGCAACGTAATGACAGCCGTAGAGCAGCTAGAGACTTGGTTGATGTACCAACGTCACTGGTGTGAGCATAAGCCTTCTGTGACCATCACAGTACGTGATGAGGAATGGCTTGAGGTTGGTGCATTCGTCTACAAGTATTTTGACGAAATGTCTGGTGTGTCTTTCCTACCACACTCTGACCACACTTACCAGCAAGCTCCTTATCAAGAGTGTAGCCAAGAAGAGTACGAAGAACTTGCAGAAAAGATGCCAAAGTCTATTGACTGGTCTGGCCTAGCCCTGTACGAACTAGAGGATAATACTTCTGGAATGCAGACTATGGCTTGTTCGGCAGATAGCTGCGAGATTGTGGACATCACTTAATGATTAACGTAGTTCTAAAGCATCACTGTGGCAGTGATTTGACGACGGTAAACTCGGCTCGGGTCTCCTTTTCTAAGGAGTCCGACGCCCTTTCTGCCAAAGACGAAAAGCTGATCCACTACCTAGCAGAGCATGAGCATACGTCTCCCTTCGGTCATGCCTTCGTGACCTTCAAGGTAGATGCTCCTGTCTTTGTAGCACGACAACTGGTCAAGCATAAGTTCCTACGCTGGAACGAGGTGAGCCGTAGGTATGTTGACGAAGAGCCTGACATCTACAGCCCTGACTTCTGGCGCACTCGACCAGACAACAAGAAGCAGGGTTCTGGTCAGGCTTTCGAGCGGGATCATCAGCAGTTCCTACAACAGCAGTATGTAGAAATCATGGATCGTGTGCTGCATATGTATGAGTATATGACAGCCTATGGTGTAGCACCAGAGCAAGCTCGTATGATGCTACCACAGTCTATGATGACAAGCTGGTGGTGGTCTGGTAGCCTTGATGCCTTTGCTGATATGTGTAAGCTACGACTTGGGCCTGACAGTCAGTCAGAGACCCGTGAGGTAGCCATACAGATCGCAGAGTATATGACTGACCTGTTTCCTATCTCTTGGAAAGCACTTATGGAGAATAACTAATGCAAGACAAAACATTAGTTATTAGCTTCAGCGGTGGCCGCACTTCTGCATACATGACTCACTTGTTACTACAACAACGAGACCTATGGAAAGATGTCCTTGTCTTATTTGCGAATACCGGGCAGGAAGATGAGCGAACATTAGATTTTGTCAATAACTGTGACACGATTTTTGGTTTTAATACAATCTGGCTTGAGGCTCTTGTAACTTCGGAGAGAGGTGTAGGGACTTCCTTTCAGAGAGTAAATTACCAGACAGCCTCCCGTGATGGCGCTCCTTTTGAAGCTGCGATAGCTAAATATGGGATTCCATTTACGAAGTCGCCTCACTGCACAAGGGAGTTGAAACAATACCCGATACAAGCGTATCTACGCTCTCTTGGTCTAAAAAAGTCTGAGTATCGTATGGCTATCGGGATTCGTGCGGATGAGATGGATAGGATGTCTCCCAATGCGGAAAAAAACTCTTTACTATACCCTTTAGTCAAGCATAATGCGACAAAACAAAGTGTATTAGACTGGTGGCGGCAGCAACCTTTTGATTTAGATATACCAGAGCATTATGGTAATTGTGTGTGGTGTTGGAAAAAGTCGTTTAGGAAGCTGTTTACGCTGCTTGAGGAGCGCCCGGAAGTATTTGAGTTTCCCGAAAGAATGGAAAAACTCTATGGCAATACAGGTGCGGTTGCAAACAAAATTGGTAAAGAGCTTAAGTTCTATAGGGGTTTTAAGTCTGTGCAGGACTTAAGAGAAATGGCACAAGAGGGATATACCGAATTTGTCGATCAGCATTACCTAGACATCAGCAATGGTTGTTCTGAGTCTTGCGAAGTTACTTTTGAGGAACCTTTACAACTAGAGTTTGAACTAATGGAGAACGATTAATGCCCTACACTATCATCACTCAGCCCAACTGTCCTGCCTGTCAGAACGCTAAGAAAGAGCTTACGCTTTCTGCTACGACCTATCTAGAGGTGGACATTACCCGGTATGAGAACCAGTATATCAAGAACCTGATGAAGTGGTCGGGGCTTGACACAGTACCTCAGATATGGAACCATGAGGGAGATTATATAGGCGGCTATAAGGAGCTACAAGAGTATGACAAAGAACTACGCTAAGTTCGATAAAGAACGCTACGACAAGTTTGATGGCCAAGCCAAGGATGCTCTGGTAGACTACCTTGAGCAAGAGGGCCACCATATCAAGCGGGTAAAGGAAGACTACCTTGCTGATGTAGTATCAACTAAGGATGGGGAGACCTTCTACAGTGAAGCGGAAATCAAAACAGCTTGGAAAGAGAGTTGGCCAGCGGACTGGAAAGACCTCCGCATTCCGGGGCGGAAGGCACGGCTCCTACAGAAGCACGCAACGATCACGTTCTTCGTATTTCGTAGTGACGTGCAAGAGTGCTGGATCGTCCGGGGGAAGCAACTGACCTTAGATCAACTCAAAGAAGCCTATGGCCCTAAGATTAGTAAGGGCGAAATGTTCTTTCATATTCCTGTTAAAGAAGCGAAGCTAATTCGACATGACGAAAACGGTTGGACGGAAGTCATCCAAGAAGAACCATCAGCCTCAACTACCAAAAAGACCACCACTGGAACCAAAGACGGAACGGCAAAAGCTGTACCTAAACGCACTAAAGACCAGTCCACAGACGATAGTGCTGGGACCAGCGGGGACGGGTAAGACCTACATAGCGGCCAGTTATGCCTCTCAGATGTATCTTGACAAGAACATCGAAAAGATTGTCATCACTAGGCCGCACGTCTCTGTGGGCAAGGAGATAGGGTTTCTCCCCGGCAACGTACTAGAGAAGGCTACCCCTTGGGCTATGCCAACTCTAGACGTTCTGGAACAGTGGATGGGGAAGGGTGTTGTCGAAACCTCGTTAAAGAACGGGAATATCGAGATAGCCCCCCTAGCCCTGATGAGGGGCCGTAGCTTTGAGAACAGCTTTATCATTGTAGATGAGGCTCAAAACATTACCACCCATGAGATTAAGATGTTGTTGACTCGGGTGGCAGAAGGGTCTAAGATCGTTCTTAATGGTGACGTTCAGCAGTCTGATCTGAAGGACGCCAATGGTCTAGCAAAGATCGTTGAGCTAAGTCAGAGATACGCTGTGAACGTACCAGTTATTGAATTTACGATTGATGACGTAGTTAGGAGTGAAGTATGCAAGCAGTGGATTTCGATATTCATGCAGGAAAAAATCTAGACCTTGGCGAGGATGTAGTAGTAAAGCCTAGCCACTACACGCAGTATAAGATAGAACCTGTTACATTTATCATGGAGAACAGGCTGTCCTTTGAGGTTGGCAACATGGTGAAGTATGCATGTCGAGCAGGGCATAAGATGTACCCGGATCAGGACTACACTCAGTCCCGTATCACTGACCTACGCAAGGTCATGCGGTATGCAGAAATGGAAATTAACAGGTTAGAGGGTAAGGAAGTCTTATGAGGATCGTAGCCACACTTATTGGTTTGTTGTTTAGCACAGTTGCTGTAGCAGACCCAACAGAGAAAGCTATCGCAGATATTCGTGACATAGCTTCTATCATTGCAGCAGACTACAATAAGTGTGGTGTGGTTCAGATGGAAAAGGCTATCGACTACCTTGGGGCCATGTCATCTATCGTCACCAGTGAGAACCCTATGGTTTCCTCTAGTGACCTTGAGATGGCACAACTGATGTTCTTTGAAGAGGCATTCATCATAGCAGACAACTTTGCTAAGGCGGAAGGCTGCGACAGGCTGAACCTCTTGATTGATGCCCTTAGGTATGGTATGAACTACAACAAAGACGTGTACGAGTTCTACACTGAGTTAGGAGTTTTATGAAGGCATACAAGCTAAAGAAGTTTACTAAGCTCGTAGAAGATGCCGATATGGTGTATGGTACAGTAAGCCTTAACGCTGCTGTGAGGGTGCCTGTCAGGGTTCGTAAGAAGACCCTGCTAAAGTACCTGTCAGAGATTACCCCCGGCACTTGGTCTAATGAGCTTGTGATATACGCAGAAACAGGAACCAGCCCAAAGGGACATAAAACCTTGAAGCTGGTCTAGTCGTTCGCCGTTGATTTGTAGAATACAGTAAGCAGGACCGGGGGGCAGTACCCCGCACCTCCACCAACTTCCTATGGGGGTGAACTAGGATCGACTGGTGCTAGACGCTACAATGAGGCAACCGAGTGGTTCCGTAAGAACCAACCTTGATAAGTGCTAACAACTATGTTGCACCTTCCCTCGCTGTAGCAGCGTAAGGGACGGGCCTATGGGGGGCCTTGGAACAGAAGGGAGCTTCGGCTCCTACCCATTCTCCAATAAGAATAATAAGAGGAATATATGAAGAATCTCCTGATTGCCGTCTCTGTCATGGCTGCTGGTGCAGCAACCGCACAAGAGGCTCCGATGTCTGTAGGAAACACCTACGTCGAATTGGGTACTAACTTCGAAGAAGAGACTACCTTGACTGTTGGTACAGGGGTAGGCTCTGGTGCTTTGGCAGCCTATGGTGAGCTTTCTGGCTCTACTGACGGCAACTTTCAAGCACGGGCTTACACTGACGTAGAGTTTGGCAAGTTTGTCATCACTCCCGGCCTTAACTACGGTTGGGGAGAAGACGGTGGAGACCTTGTGGGCTTTGGTGATAACAACGAATGGGGTGATGTCACAGGTGACCTTGAGGTCGCACTCAAGCCGGGTATCATCGGTGGTGAGTACGTCTTTGCCAATACTGGTGTAGGGGTCGATGGCTGGTCTCTAGAGTGGGATGGTGGCGAAGTAGGTGCTGGCTACAAGCTAGACCTTGCTGAGAATGTCTACCTAGATGGCCGTGTAAGCTGGGGCTATGATGACCAGTTTGAAAGCACTGAGCGTCGTATCACTGCTGGATTCGGACTCAAGTTCTAGATACTCCAAAATCTAGGCATAAAAGAACCCCCGTAGGAATCAACCTGCGGGGGTTTTAGTTTGTCTGGACTAACCTTATTTCTTAGTTAGTAGTGTTTTGATTAGCCATCCTATCGGGTTGAAGATGGTCCTTAGTATCTCACCGGGAGATGGAAGTATCCAACCCAAGATCAACAGGCCAAGCATAACCCAATTCGTATTTGTGATGTTTATGATACCAGCTAGAGGTACTGCGTCTCCTGCTACTTCTGTGAGTATTTCTGTAGCCTGTTCAATCTGAGCGTTACCAGTAGCATCAGCCAAGAGCGTAGCGCCCTTTGTGGCTAATCCTATTCCGGTACAGGCAGTCAGAGAGAACAGGACTACGAACAGGGCTGCAAGGATTCTAGTGTTTATCATAGGGCTGTCTCCGAAGAAGCTCTTGTAAGTGCAAGATCGTTGTCTTTGCTTCAGCTAAGGCTTCACGGAGTTCGCCAATTTCTCGGAGTAGTGATTCTTTTTGGTAATTCAACTTCCCTACTTGTTCGGATAGGGTATCAATCTGGTCCTGCAATGTCCTACGGAACTCCGATCTACGCTCATGCTCTTGTTCGGTCCTCGCTTGAAAGAAGCGCCAGATACCAGCCGAAGATAGAAGTGCAACAATGATTGGCACCCCTACCATGCTCAAGAACTCAATGACCATCAGGTCTCTCCTTTAACTCGAAATGGGGGTAGTCCTTGAAGGTACGCCAGTCACCTCCCCAGACTATCGGAATGTCAAGTATGTCGGATGCCTCTTTCATAGCCTCTGCAATCGGCAGGAAGGCTTCTTTATCCCATGTCACAGGGATTGGTACTACATCAACTGCATGGCCTGTCAGATGCTTAGAGTTCATCGTCTGGCTCTTGCCTGTCTCGTAGTAGTGTCTTTGTTCTTCTATTGTTCTCATGCCATCAGTGATCTCAAATGGAACCTCTGATAGAAGTCTAGCAAGGAAAACAACTTCGTACAATTCGATATGAATTTCTGCTAAATGCTGCTCAGATCGCTCAGAGAAACCCCCCTCGTGGGAAACAGACCCCCCATCGTGGGAAAGTGAGTCTGTCACCCAGAAGAGGCTGAAGAGGGCCACCCAGAAGACTACGATGAAAGTTACGAGGGTGGCACGGGCCATTCTACAGTCCTTGGGTCTGTGGTATTAGCTGGTAGATCACGAAGCTGTTGACGATACACTGCCCAAGCTGCGCTGTCAACTGGTGCGTCTGGTACTTGGGTCCAGTCAGAATTACTTAGCAGTCTGCGCCTAGAAAGTCTAAGCTCCCTCCAAGCCTTTTTAATAGTTTCCGCAACTAACTGATCTTCGGGTATATCGGTAAAAACCCCCCCTAAAACCATTTTCCCGGCGATGTCGCCTTCCTTGGCAAGAGCAGCCTCGTTATCTTTCAAACTGCCTTTTACCTCATCTTCAAAACAGGACATTAGTCTTATGATTTTGCCTGTAGTTTTCTCGTATATGCAATACGTAAGCTTCACCTTTTTACCTCCGTTGCAGAAATATGAGCAGCCTCTGCTGTCATATCACCGCTACCGGATGTTTGACATTCGGCTACTAGCTCGTACCTAACAGAACCAGCATTGCAATCTTCGTCTAGGTAGCTGCCAGAATAAGTTTCTCTAAGGGCTACAACCACGTTATTAAAGGTCTGAAGCGTATCGCTGTTACCAGATTGCGATCTTTTTAGATCAAACCTTATTCTTGGATCGCCACTAAGAGTTTCAGATATTAACGCATCCCAAGACACTAACACGTTTTCTCCGGTAGCAGTAAATTGGGAAGTCTCTGCTATTGTGGTATCTGAGAAAGGTCCAGCAATATCTGTGCTGGATGTTAGCTCGCCAGATTGAGAGTTTGTAATTGCATTATTGACAACATCAGTAGTGTCAGAGCGTTTAGAAGTAGCACTAATAAAGCCAGAGGAAGGAAACGAAGTTCCTAGAGCATTAGGAGTACCCGCATTATCGTAGGCTTGAGCCAGAAGGTAGTAAGTGACATTGGGATTGACGCTAAAAGAATGTGACTCCCCTACTACATCTACATACTGCCCTATGTTTAAAGCAGCAGAGGTGTTGTAGTAGATTCGAGTGAACCCATAGCTGTTGTTGACTGGATTGGTCCAAGTGGAATTAATACTACGAATACCACCCTCTGCTGTCAAACCAGTAACGTCATCAGTACCAGTAACACCACCAACTACAACCTCACCCAAGGCTCCCGGTAGGTTAGTGTTGTCAGACTCAAAGCCTGTAGTGTTCAGTTCCTCATCATAGGTCGTAGTGGTAGTCTCACGAAGCACTAGGTTGACAGCTAGCTGGTAGTCCTCAACACTAAGGCTCCATGCTACAACCTCAAACAGCTTGTCAGTCCAGCCAAAGCGAGTGTTGGTGATGTTTACGTTATCACCTACCTGTAATCCAAAGGCTCCAAGCCCGAAGCTACCTGTGATAGTAATCTGACTGCGGTTCTTCTCTAGAGCAATAGTTGCCAGTCTCTGAGCCTCTTCGGGGGTATCAGTGAAGGGCAGTGCCAAGTCCATAGTGCTTTCTAAGCCACCATCAATAGTGACAAAGTTAGTAGCAGTGACTGTAGGGTAGTCAGTGAACTGGTAGTTGGTCTTAGGCCCTTTGAAGGTGCCTCGTACAGCGTTAAAGTTGTCTCGACGGGAGTGTCGTGTTGCTACAGACAAAGGAGACCGTAGATCGTCCTCAGTCAGCGTTATCGTAGGTGCTACATACTTGCCAGCTTTAAGACGCCACTTGCCTTGTGCATACCACAGATAGCCAGCACAAGAGGTCATAAGCTGTGCAATAACGTCTACAGGAGGCTGAGAGGTAGTCCAAGCACCGTTACAGGTGTATCTCTTAGGCGCACTTGTATCCCAGTCAACAGCCTCACAGATACCAGCAGCAGTGCCTACAAGAGTGTCATCAATGTTGGAAGCGGACTCACCAAGGCCATAGACACTGTTAGTCAGGAAGTCTCTTACGATAAGTGCAGGATTGTCTGACCAAGCTGTAGTGCTAGTGCGAGGGTCGAGGACTTTCTTGCCTTTGATAAGGGCAGTGACTTCTGGTAGACCCTCTTCCCATACGTCATCAGCGTAAGTAAAAATAATAGCTAAGTGGGCGATACCTAACAGTTTGTGATTAGAAGTCCACTCAGAGCTAAAACCAGTGAAGGAACCGTTAAGGCTGGTAGTGTGTCCACCAGTCACTTGTCGGACCTTGATGTAGCTGTTAAACTTGTTGGTAGCACTGCCTACTGCATTGCCATTCTCATCAATCTCTTGGGCAGATGTTACGCTATCTCCGCTAAGGGTAAGTTCGTACCTGCCCATGTAGATTTTCTCGAACGAGTTAATCTCATGTCCAGCGTAGGCAATAATACGGCTAAGGTTTGCGTTGTTAGTCCCGTGAGCATCATCAAAAACTACAACGCCACCAATCTTAGTCTGGCCATAGACCACTTGATGATGTAGTGCTGCACCTCTGCGGTTGACGTTATAGCCACCAAACTTAGGCTCTGCGGCACTAGGCCCCATAGCACTAGAGAGGGCATCTGCTGTAGCTTGCTTGGCAAGGTAGCTGCTGGCAAACCCACCAACAAAGCCTACGGCACCAAGAGCCAATGCACCAGCAGGGCCACCAGAGATAAATCCTTGGATAGCACCACCAGCGCCACCAAGAAGACCTCCTACAAGGCTCTGACCCATATCAGTCTCCTATATATTTAGAGTAGATGCGCTCAACTAAAGAGAACTTTAGGAACTGCATCAGATTATCGAAAGGCTTGTGAACCTTCGTATTAATAGCCAAGACTGAGACCCCATCTTCCTTGAGACACTTCTCTGCGAACTGGATCAACTTAATGCCAGTACGACCTTTCCTGTAGTCGGGGTGCAGAAAGATGATGTCATTGGAAGCGAAGAGGTGGTCCTTGTAGTGAAAGTTTCGTTGAACAACTGCAACAAAATACCCCACCAACTTGTCACCTTCTCTGGCTGTGAAAGCCTTGAGCATTCCCTTTTGCTCTAGGTCGTGGTAGGCATCCCAGTCTGGGTTCAGCTTGATCTTGTCTTTATTAAGGGCTATGTCTTCCCAATGCTTTTGTATCAGGGGTCGGATGTCGTCCTCAACCGTAGCTAAGAACTCTTGTTGATACTTCATTCGGGGATAGCCCCCCATATGATCTTCTTGGTCTGTAGTCCTGCTACAAAGTCTAAGCCCTTATCTCCGGCGTGTGCTTCCTTCTGGTAAGCAGAAGTGTAGCGAGTGCCAGCAGGACGCTCTAAGGCTACCAGCTTGTTCTCCACAGTCAGGGTAATAGTGCTGGTGTCAGGGCCTTCATCAATGTTCATCTGGTCCATATAGCCAGAGAATATCTCGATGTAGTCTGTGGGGTTGTCCATCACACCAAAGTAAATCTTGCAGACTCGCCCTTGGTATGGTGTACCTAAAGCCTTGACGAACAAAGACCCGCCAGAGTTGTCAATACCACTGAGGGAAATAGTAGCCCCCCTAGCGGAAATATCTCCGGTCTCTTCGATAGGCTCGATCTGTAAGAACTCCCCTGCACCAGCGTAGTCTTTGCTGTCAATGGTACGAGTACCGATGCCATTCCAGAGATACACTTGGTTAGGAGAGTCAAACAGAAGATCAATAGCAAAGAACGGCTGAATAACATCAGCCGCCAATGCCGTAGTGATTGTCGAGTTTAGAGACCTGCTCATTTGATTTCTGCTTTAGCCGTTACTCGACCATAGACAGCCAATGCACCACCACCTACTGTGATACCCTGCATAATAAGTTCTACAATCGTACCTTGAAGTTCGGGGGTCAGTGGAATACCAGTGGAAGCCAAAGCAGAAGAGATGAGCATAACAACTACGCCCCATACCGTCTTACTCATGTACCATTTCTTTTGATCTAACATAGTCTTTCCTTTAATCGTGGTTAAACTGTTGTGTAGGTATCCGTATCGTTTGACCCAGAAGCTCTAGCGACTTCAGTACCGTCCTTGTAGAGGACTACGAGGCCGTGGTTACCCTCAGACCCGTCTTGCCCCCGAGTAATAGAGCCGTCACCACCATGACCATTGGTACTAACGTAAGCTGCTGCGGAAGAACCAGCAGTCTGATTGTCTGCGATGCGACCTGATGTTGTACCCGACCCATCTGCTGTGGTTACTGCGGAAACGTAAGTGTTGTTGTGCCAAGAGCCACCGCCACCGCCGCCACCACCGTTTCTATTTGACGATAGTGCGTAACCGCCACCGCCGCCACCGAAGAAACCGCCACCGCCACCGCCACCCGTGCCTTGCAGTGACGAATTACCTTGCGCCTTGCCTTTGCCGCCCCGACCACCCCAAGCTGTCGGTGGAGTGCTATTATCACCTTGACCGGCGTTAGCACTTCCACCACCCGTTCCGCCGGATTGAAGCAGTGCAGTTTTCGTGGGGGGAGATGCCCCACCTGTAGGACCGCCAGAGCCAGAACCGTTCCGATGTCCACTTGAGCCGCCTTCACCTCGAAGTGTGTTATTTTGGGTCACGCCAGCAGTCGAAGAGGTTTGGTTTGAGTCTCTACCACTTTGACCCTTCCCTCCCACGCCATTAGACGCCCCCGAAGAGCCGCCCCCTCCGCCGCCGCCAGCAGCGGCCAAAAGAGTGTTACCGGAGACGATACGAATACCGGAGGCATTTCCACCGTTACCCCCTGCTGTTAGCTTCGAACCGGCTGCACTTATGGC
>UEXM01001214.1_pt1 | contig 22843 bp, 21 predicted proteins | sample 1796661 | NCBI WGS metagenome assembly UEXM01 (sample SAMEA4772469, study PRJEB27181) | metagenome | reverse complement strand
ACAACATAAATACTAGCAAATGGCAAAGACAGTTAGAACACAAGGTGCATACACCATAGAACCAAGTACTGCGGTCGTTACAATAAAGAACGGCATACAGTTCACTCCGGTGGCATTCGCTAGTTTGCCAGGAAGTCCTGCAAACGGAATGGTCGCATTCTTGACCACCGATGGTGCGGGTGCAACCAAAAACAAATTATGCTTCTACGAAACTACTAACAACAGATGGAGTTATGTAGACGACGGAAGTGCTGTGGCAACATCATAGGATAACGGATGAGATACAAAGAAATAGATATCAACATCAAAGCAATCCCAGACAAGGAAGACGAAGCATTATTAAATCAATTAATGGGTGCAAAAGGTGTATCAGTCTCTGACGCCGATGATAAAACAGAAAAGCCAGCAACGGATAACAGTGACAACCCAGGCAAGGTTGCATCAGATGATCCAAACACTGTGCCAGCAGTATATCCACTACAGCAAGAATTAGAATTAAAGAAACAGGAAGCAGGTAAGGATCTTGGACAGTTCTCAAACATAAACCAGGACGCCGATGAAAGGGCCGCAGACGAAGAAGCAAGAGTTGACGAACCGTTGGTTCAACAACCAGAGACTACAGATGGCAACCAACCAGGCGTTCCAAAACAAATGAAGAACAAGGAACCAAAGACAGAAAGTGAATTCATACAAAGACTAAAAACATTGTCTGGCCAAAATTAAGGAGCGTACATGGCATTCAGGAAACTTGTAGGATCTTACAAAGATTACAACCTATCAACACACGTGCTTGAAGACGGCTACCTCGCAGTTGATGTAGACACAGGTAGTTTACGACTAGGTGATGGATCGACAGCCGGAGGTACTGAAATTAGTACTGGTGGAGGCGGTTCTTCAACCAGTCTAGGAGACCTAACAGCAGTCGGATCAACACTGTCAGCACCAAGCAACGCTGACCTTACTCTTGCTGTAGCAGGCACAGGGAACATTGTGTTAACAGGGATAACATTTCCAAATTCAGACGGCAGTCAACATCAAGTCTTGGCCACAAACGGATCAGGAGTGCTCAGTTTTGTTGACAACACTGCATCACTTAACCTTGATGGCGGAGATGCAACATCTGATTACAGTGCAATCGCGGCACTAGATGGAGGCACAGCAGAATAATGCCAACACAGATACAATTACGTAGAGATACAGCCGCTGACTGGACGTCAAATAATCCAACTTTGGCGGCAGGAGAATTTGGCTGGGAGTCGGACACTAACAGATTTAAGATTGGTACTGGGTCAGCAAATTGGACCAGTCTGGAATACGCTGATACATTAAAGTCACTAGGTGACATGACGATCACAGGTTCAACAATTAGTGCACCATCTAACGGTGATTTGACCCTTACAACAGCAGGCTCAGGAGTTGTGCTTGTAAATGATTCGTTCAAGATCGGTTCTGGTGCAACTGTAACCACTATACTCGATGAGGACGCTTTTGGTTCAAATAGTGACACCGCTCTGGCAACACAACAATCAATCAAAGCATATGTTGACGCAAACGCTGGAGGAGACTTGGGAGATATTAGTTTCAACGGAAGTACAATAATATCACCGAGTAATGCAGACATAACTTTATCTCCAAGTGGGACAGGTGGAGTGGTTGCATCAGGATTGCGTTTTAGTGGTACAACCATAAGTGCAGATGATTCAAGCACAGTAAACATAAATGAAGGGTTAATTGTAGATGGCACAGCCACAGTGTCTGGTGCCTTATCATCGTCAACTAGTTTGGCACTTGCAAGTGGTGCCACTGTTACTGGTATCGCTGACGAGGATGACCTTTCAAGCAACAGTGCAACTTTATTAGCAACACAACAATCAATTAAGGCCTACGTAGACACGGAGATTGCCAATGTAAGTATTGGAGATTTAAGTTTTATAGGTTCAACAATAGCGGCTCCTTCAAATGCTGATCTTACTTTGACCTCAAGCAATGGTAACGTTGTGATTGAAGGGTTGAGAGTGTCGGGCACCACTATACAGACTGAGGATTCATCAACCGGGATTGAGATAGCAGGTAACTTGATACCTAGCCAAGACGGTGTTTTCCAGTTAGGATCAAGTTCTAGAAGATGGCAAACATTGTACGTTGCGGCCGAAACAATTGACCTAGGCGGAGCAACAATTTCATCAGATGGATCAGGAACATTGGCGATTGCGGCAACAGGTGCTAGTTTACCAACAGGTTCAAAGATCGGTGAACAACCGCTTGTACTAGCAGGTAAAACAACAAAAACAGGTGCTAGACCAGTGCAAATTGTAAAGGTATTTGTTAGTGACGGTAGCAGTAATTTAACTGATGCACAACTGCTGGCAAAAACAGCAGATCTAGAATTGGAATTCAACGGAACTGTGGAAACTGTGCCTGTTTACACAGAGGCCCAACAGGCATTTACTTTAGCAGACGGAACAGCATTATCTACCAATGCCTCTGGTCCTACGCTATTTCAATTTTAAATTACTACACATAAATACGTAAACAAAAGGAAATGCATCCGGTGAGTGCAAGAAGGCCGGGCACAGAACTAGATTATGGCAGATAAAACACCGGTACGAGTAGTCTTTAATGAATCTAACGTAGCCACTGGAATGGCCGAATTCCAATCAGGCGACACGGTTCCAGTAGCAAATGGTGGTACGGGCCTAAGTGCAATAGGGTCAGCAGGACAATTATTAAAAGTAAATGCGGCAGGAAATGCCTTAGAATTTGCTTCAGATGGTGACTTCACTATCACTAACCTACTTGCTCCATCCAACGCAGACTTGACATTAAAAACATCAGGAACGGGCGGTATAATATTAAATGATATCACTATAAGTGACAACGCGATTAGTACCAACAGAAGCAACGATGACTTCAAAATTAACGCATCAGGAACAGGAACTGTAAACCTTGAGAATTTAAAAATAGGCACTAGTGGTGCAACAGTGACCACCATACTTGACGAAGACAACCTATCCTCAGATAGTGCAACGTCACTGGCTACACAACAAAGTATTAAAGCGTACGTCGACTCAGAAGTGAGTGCTGTAAGCACAACTGCAATAGCCCAGGGTGACAGTAACGTGACTGTTGCAGACTCTGGCACCGGCAACGTAACATTAGAAGTAGATGGTACGGACAGAATTACAATTTTAGCGGCCACTACAACAACTGCCACAGGACACAGTCTAGTTATAGGTGCAGGGAGTAACAGCACAGCAGGACAAATTAAGTTTCTAGAAGGAACGGACAACGGAACAAACGGAGTGACCTTGATTGGTCCAGCGTCAACGGCAGACGTAACAGTAACACTGCCAGCGGCCACTGACACATTAGTTGGTAAAGCAACCACAGACACGTTCACAAATAAAACTTTTGACGTTGAAGGAACAGGTAACAGCATTTCAAATATTGATGTCGCAGATCTAAAATCAGGTGTTTTAGATACAGATCTTACAAGTGTATCTGGATCCGATGACACTCTAGCATCGGCCAAAGCAATCAAAACATATGTAGATGCACAAGTCACTGCACAAGATTTAGATTTCGCTACTGACGATTCCACAGCGTTGAACATAGACCTAGACTCTGAAACACTGCAAGTATCAGGCGGAGCAAACATTTCAACAACAGGTTCTGGTAATACAATTACAATAGCATTAGACACTGCACTGACGGGACTGTCATCAGTGACATCTACTGCATTGGTTACTAATTCAATCAGCTCATCAGATTCAACAGCAGTAAGAATTGATGACGCACTAAACGTTGACGGTGCATTAGATGTTGGTGCAGGCTTCACTATAAGCAATACTACATCAGTCACTTCAATAGTTGATGAAGACGCTATGGGCTCAGACAGTGCTACTGCGTTAGCCACTCAGCAATCGATCAAGGCATATGCGGACACCAAAGCAGTCCTATCAGGATCGACAAACAACCAGATAACGACAGTGACAGGTGCACACGCCATACAGGGAGAATCTAACTTAACATTCGACGGTTCAACACTTGCAGTGGAAGGTGCTGTGACAATATCAGGTGACTTGACTGTGAGTGGGGACACAACAACAGTGAGCTCAACCAACACAACAATCGCAGATAACATCATTGAATTGAACACAGGAATATCTCAGTCACTTAATGATGCTGGTATTATAATTGAAAGAGGATCTACAGGAAACAACGCGGCAATAATCTGGGATGAATCAGCAGACACATTTGTTCTAGGAACTACAACTGCAACCGCTGGCGATAAGTCAGGTGGAATTAGTATTGACGCAGGAAGTTTAAAAATTAATTCTTTAGAAGTTGATGGCGTTACTGTAACAGACAACATCATAACTTCTAACAGTTCAAATGCTGATCTAGAGATCAATGCTAACGGGTCAGGAACAGTAGTATTAGAAAATTTAAGTGTTGCTGGTGACGGAGCGACTGTGACAGGTATCCTAGATGAAGATTCAATGGGATCAGACTCCAATGTAAAACTTGCGACACAACAATCAATCAAAGCATATGCTGACACAAAAGCAACATTGTCAGGCTCGACAGACAACACTATCGCAACAGTAACAGGAGCACACGCTTTACAAGGAGAAGCAAATTTAACTTTTAATGGTTCAACACTTGCAGTGACAGGAGCGGCAACAGTTTCAACTACATTAGGAGTAACCGGTGCTTCAACACTGGACGGTGTAACAATAACAGACAATACTATTTCAACAAATGCCTCAAATGCACCTTTAGAGTTAATTGCTAATGGCACAGGCCCGGTGGTAATCACTTCGGGTGGTGTTGCATTCACTCTGCCAACTTCAGATGGAACAGCCGGACAGGCACTTGTTACAGATGGATCAGGAACTTTAAGTTTTGACACAGTCGCAACTACAATTTCAGATGACACATTAGCAACTGTCAGTAACAACAAATCCCTTGGCACAGCGGCAAGAACCATCGACAGCATAAATGCAACATTTATAGATAGTGCATTTTACTTCTTAGTACACAATGATCTCGTAAATGAGGTGATCAGTGCTGAATGTTTTGCAGTAACAAATAATGATTCAGCATCTTTCTTAGGTAACCGTAGGGGAATCGAGTCCGCCGGCGGAACTACTATACCAACACTTGCTACAGATGTTTCGAATGGACAGTACAGGGTAAGGGCAACAGGAACCAGTGCTGACTGTAAGGCGAGTTTTTACAAAATTGCCATGTCGTCAAGCACAGCAGATGCCACGAGAGGTAACACTGTGACAACTAGCAACACTGACGTTGACTCGGCCTCGGAGTCCATCGATACTTTTGCTCATGCATCATTTAGGGGAGCAAAATATTTTATCAGCGTAGACAACGACAGTAAAACAGAAACGGACGTCGTTGAGGCACTAGTTGTACATGACGGTACAACAGCATATATAACAAGTTATGGACATACTAGATCAGGAAATAATCCATTGCTCGAATTAACAGCGGCAATATCAGGCGATAATGTTGTTTTAAGTGGCGCAGGTTTGGAACCCAATCTTAATCTTACAATACACAAAATTTTATTAAAAGACAACATGACTGCTGAGAGCAACTCCAACCAAAAAGCGTTTGCGGCAGTCACAGTAAGTTCAAGTGCTACAGCCGTGGACCTAATGGACATTGATGAAGCCAACGGTGCTGTTTATTTCATAGTTGGTGCCAACGGTACCGAGGGTGCATACAGCATACAGGAAATTTACACAGCGGCAACACCCGGAGTGCCGGCGGTGGTCAACGGTCCTTATGTGTCCACAAAAGGTACCTCACAACTTGATTTTACAGCGGCTTTTGACACATCTACAGAAAACAGTCTTGAACTTTTTGCATCAAGCACATCAGGTGGTAGCACCACAGTGTCTGGGTACAGAATATCTGCTTTAGCAGGCTAAATATATCTATATTAACAATCATGCGGGAGATATGGAACCATGACAACACGTAACTTTAGAGTTAACAACGGTTTGGAAGTAGGTGATATAACAATATCAGCCTCGGCAAACACAATCACAGGTTTGGCTACAGCGGCACCATCAGGTGACGGTGACGTGTCAAACAAGAAATACGTAGACGATCAAGATGCCTTGATAGCATCTGATACGCTTACATTTACAAACAAAACACTTGATGCCAACGGCACAGGTAATAACCTCTCAAACATAGATGCTGGTAACTTACTATCAGGATTTTTAAAAGATGAGGACAACATGGCATCTAACAGTGCCACATCGGTTGCTTCACAGCAGTCGATCAAGGCATACGTCGACACTGAACTCGGTGCACTATCATCAACAACACTGACATCAGGGGACACGAACTCAACTTTCACAGTTTCCAATACGGCTCAGACAGCAGTTGTAAACAGTGCCACACAGTTGACGATCACTCAAGGTACAGTGAGGGTACACGGAAACTTAACAGTAGACGGTACTGAAACTATTATCAACACAGCAACACTATCAGTTGAAGATAACATAATTGAGGTTAACAGAAATGTTTCTTCAAACTCAGGTATGCCTACAGTTTCAGGATTACAGATCAACAGAGGTGAAGGCTCAAGTGCAACAGAGATGCCATTACTTTGGGCATGGGACGAATCATTCGCGGATGACGGAACAACTATCCATGGCAATGCAGGCGGTGCCTTTACTGCTTTCAGAAGATCAGAGGGTGGATCTGAAGGACCATCAGGTACAGCGGACCTAATTGACATTAGGGCCAACGTAGTACACGCCGTAGCAACTTCGGCTCAGTATGCGGACGTTGCCGAGCGTTTCGAAGCAGACGCTCCAATGACAGCAGGTGCAGTAGTAGAAGTAGGTGGATCAGCAGAAATCACAGAATCAACTTCAGAAATGTCTGAAAACGTTTTTGGTGTTATTTCTGACATGCCAGCATACGCCATGAACGCGGCGGCAGGTAACAATGACTCACACCCATTCGTGGCAATGACAGGAAGAACTCCTGTGAGAGTAACAGGTGCTGTGACAAAAGGTCAGAGACTTGTTACTTCAAGTATTAAAGGTTGTGCTAGAGCAGTAGCGTCAGGTGAGTCAATCTCTCCTTTCAACGTTATTGGTAGAGCATTAGAGAGCTCAACAGACGCAGGTATCAAACTGGTAAACTGTGCGGTGAGAACTAACAACTAATAAATATTCATACTTTTTAGTAGAACAAAAGGCGGCTCTCGGGTCGCCTTTTTTTTTAGTGCTGGTTGATTAAGTAATTAAATCCAAAATAGTTTGTAATTTACCTTTTATAGATTTATTGTTCAAAGTATTCTTTAAACCCATGTGTAGGTTCTTGGGCCAGCATTCAAAAGCAGTCCAACAGTAACCAGAATGTTCTTCATTAAGTCGAGGAATAAATTCAGATTCTATGGCTATGAGATATGTGTGGAAGAAGAACTTCTGATCGTTTGATGTAAACATTTCTAGTGGAATTACTTTTTTAAATTTAGGCAAACTGCCTGTCTCTTCCTCTACTTCACGCTTTAGTCCTTCAAAGGCACTTTCCGAGAATTTAGATTTGCCGCCAACCAATCCCCACATTCCTTGTGTTTTTTTATCCGTTCTTTGCAGGAATAAGAAACGTCTAGTGCTTGTAGAGTAGAACAGGGCACCAGAACATACTATATTTTTTTCCATGTATTATTATAACAATTAAGGAGTAGTTGCGTCAAGGCTTGAGTTGTACCCGGGATCTGCTCCACCGTCTAGCACTATGCTCCAATTGCCTTGTGTGTAAACACCCTCGTATGATTTGACCCATTCTGTGCCATTGAACCTGTACTGAATACCTGTGTTTGAGTTGGTAACGTAGTGTTGTGTGCTGTCTGGGTTCGAAGCGTCAAAGGCTATGTTCCATTTACTTGTTGTGCTGTTGTATTCTATGATGTCACCCACACTCGCCACAAGCGTACCCCAATTAGAACTTTGAAAACTTGCTGTTGAATCTCCCACATCGTTTATGACCAAGTATCTGTCGCCGTTTGCAGGAGAGCCTGGGTCAAATGTTGCTGGATTTATGATCTTTTTGACTGCGGTCAGTGTGTTGCTTGGTATTGTATCATCGTCTATGGTATACAATAATATTGTGTCATCCAGTGACGTTGTTGCGATTGTGCCGATGATCTCATTTCCATTTGGTTGTGTCAATCTTATCTGTGATGTACCATTTGTTACTTTTCCGTACTGATCTAACAATACCTTCCAGTTGACTGCAGGACCAAACGTTTCGAACGGATCAAAGTTGTTAGGTTCGTTTGCACCTGATTGGAATCCATCACCGCCTGACTTGACATTTGTGCCTGTTGACCCTAGCAATCTTAACTGGTTTCCTGTGACTAACAAACCAAAATTGTTTGGTGTAATGTAACTTCTAGATGTAAGTTCTCCGTCTATCAGACCTTTTGCTATTCCTCCGTCGTCGTCGTATATGCTCATAATGATCTTTTGTACAACACCTAATTTCTTAACTTTCACAGGCGGAGATAGCCATATTGGCATTGAAAAAGTCATAGATGCAACATCGATCTCAGATTCTGCACCCACAGGTATCGTTCTCGAACTGAATGTTGTGCCTGTTAGTTCCACATAACTTAAACTGGTCCAGTCGATGTAGTTGTCGGTTTTTTGTATTTCAAAGTCAGGATTGAACAAGTATAATATCTGTTCCATTATCTGTAGTTTTTGGTCTGTGTTTGATGAAAAAATATCTGCTGTGACTTCTAATCTGAAAGGCGAAGGCATAACTTTCTCAACTGTGTATCCTGCACCCAATTCGTTTGTATAGTTGCCGTCCGCATCTATACCTCTTTCCCTCAGGTGTTGCTTTTCTATGTGATAAGGATTTTGCATTCTTTCCCTATCGTAATTCAATTCTCTTACATAACACGCAATTTTAGGGGCATAGTTAAGTGCATTCTCACTGTTATTCCTTATGATGTTCGCAACCTGCCTTGTTGGATCTCCGTAAACGACAGGCACTGCCCTTAAACTGATAGAATCATCTTTGCCCCTACCTGTCTCTACAGAAAAATTACTCAAGATCCTAATGAATTGAGTGAGAAATTTCCTAACCTGTCCTTCGTAAAAATGTAGCATTAATTGTCAGCCTTTGGTTTCAAAGCATCTGTCAACGACTGTCTTTGTGTAACTGTTAAACCATTTATAGTTGATTCTGTTGTGTTGTTTACAAAACTTGTTTTGTAGTTGCTTCTAGAATCAGTGTTCGTTGTAGTTATTCTCACACTGTCCTCTATTTTGACCCATCTGGTTCCATCATAACGGAACAATCTGTTTGGTAAGAAGTCTGTCCTCAAGAAGTAATCTCCTTGATCCACACCAGACGTTGGAAATGATATTCCAAAACCAGCAGGGTTTCCGTTAGGTGCAACACCGTCTCCATCTAGATAGAAACCATAGTGAGAACTTGCCGGAGTGTCTATTGTTGCATTTACAGTGTTATCACTGCTGGCCCTTTGATCTTCTGTGTTAACATTTTCGGTACGTATGTTTCCTCTTTCATCTATCGGTGCCACATAATATTGTTTGTAATTGAATCCTGACTTAGGTGCGTCTGCTTCTGCTTGAGCAACAACCTGATCATTGATACTTTTTTCTCTGTTATACGTGCTCATGTAACTGGCAACAGAACCTTCTGTTGTCGCGTCACCGATTACATCTCTGAATTCCTGAGAGTCCACTAGTGTTTTCATTTTCAATCTTAGCAAGTGTGGCCACCAAGTCTGCGAGAATCCTTCGGCCGCTCTGTTTACATCTTCAACCACATAGTATCTTTTCAGTGCTATAGGCACACTCTCATCTAACGAATAATCTTCTTTCATGTGTGGGAATTCAATGACATCACCACTCATTGGCTTTCTTCCAATTCTTTCTACGATGTCATTCAAATGAACAGTGAGGAATAATGTGTCATTCTGTAAGAACATGCCAAACTGCGATAGATTAAAGTCTGCATCTTGCACGTTGTATATTCCTCTAACAACATAGACATCATCTGAATATTTTCTATCTCTGTTTTCTAGAAATAATAAATCTTGTATAGTTCTCTCGTTCAAACTATCACCAGAATACTGTGGTTGTGTGGGAGATGCCGCTCCGTCCTTGTTTGTGTCTCCCTGGTCGTAGGGACCTAGGTATTTGTGTAGGTGTAGATCTGTGCCGCCCACCTGAAACATCTCGTTGATGTTGCGATCAAAGAACTTGTAGTCGTTGCCCTTTTCAGGCTTAAAAATGGATAATCTTGGCATATCATACATATTTATTGCCTAGGCAATGACTATAAATATGAGTATGTCAGAACTACAAACAGGACAACAGGAAATTTTCGATTACGTTAAGAACAATCTCGGTGACGGGATGATTGATGTGGAATTGGACCCAAAACACTATCAAACGGCACTGGAAAGAGCAGTCAACAAATTTAGACAGCGATCATCAAATGCCGTGGAAGAATCATATGCGTTCCTAGAATTAAAGAAAAATCAAAATTCATATATTTTACCAGATGAGATAATCAACGTGAGAAATCTAAACAGAAGAACTGTTGGGTCACGAACTGAAGGCGGTGAAGGTGGAACATTGTTTGAACCATTCAACTTGGCATACACAAATACCTACTTGTTGAGAGCAGGTGCAACCGGTGGATTGGCAACTTACTACGCTTTCGCATCATACCAAGAAATGATAGGGAAGATGTTTGGGAGTTTCATACAGTTCCATTTTGATGTTGCAACTAAAAAATTGACTATCACTCAAAGACCTAGGGCAGATGACGAGACCGTGCTTATGCACACTGATAACTTTAGACCAGACATAACTTTGTTTAAAGACATATATTCAAAACCATGGATCAGAGATTACACACTTGCTGTGTCTAAAATAATGTTAGGCGAAGCAAGAGGCAAATTCAATACCATCGCAGGACCACAAGGAGGCACGACGCTGAACGGTGATGCACTCAAGAGCGAGGGCCAAGCAGAGATAGAAAGATTGGAAGCAGACATAGGAAACTTCCAAGAGGGCGGAACGCCACACAGTTTTGTTATTGGTTAATCCTCACCAAACATCATTTAAATACCTAGCATGAAAGACTCCCATCACAGAAATTATTCTGACCTCTCGCTGGATGATCTAGAACAACTAGTACAGGAATTGGAAACAATGAGCATAAAAGCGTTGAAAGAACGCAAGAAAACCTTGAGAGCATCAATATTGAAATCTGTAAGAAAAGCAATCAAAGAGATTGAAAAACGTTTAAAAAAATAGTATAATAATCCTATGTTAATAGGTATAGTAGGTTTAATAGGTTCTGGTAAAGGAACAGTTGCAGACAGACTTGTAGAACGACACGGATATCAAAAAGATAGTTTCGCAAAAAGCCTGAAAGATGCCGTGGCATCCATGTTCAACTGGGACAGGGCTCTTCTCGAAGGAGACACGGAATCCAGCAGACAATGGAGAGAACAACCAGACGAGTTTTGGAGCAATAAATTTGGCAAGCCAACTACTCCGAGATGGGTTTTACAATACTTTGGCACGGAAGTGATGCGTGGTCAGATGTACGACGGTATCTGGGTGGACAGTTGCATTGGCAGATACAAAGGGCAAGACACCGTGATAGCAGACACAAGATTCCCCAACGAAGTGAAACAGATCAGGGCACGTGGAGGCAAGATCATACTCGTAAAAAGAGGACAAGATCCGGATTGGTTCGTTGATTACACAGAGGGCAACATAGAACCAAAAGGCATACACAGTTCAGAATACGCCTGGGCAAAGGAAGAGTTTGATTTCGTCATTGAGAACAATGGGACGAAGGAAGAACTATATGCTAAAATTGACAGCCTAATCGTCAGCGACGAGATCACCGACACGCCATCCCAATCTACGGGTACTGGTCAACCGTTGGCAATTGGCGCAAACAGTTTTTAGATTAGTAGACGCAGTATTCCTCAGATCACCATCCACAAACAGCACATCCAGTTGTGCCTTATCTTGTGCTTTGAATCCGCACAGTTCACATTTCTTGTGTTTCTTGTATCCGGATCTTTGCAGTGCTGTCACACCGCCAACCCTCTTGCCGGCCCGTTTCCTGATACAGGTGTCGCACCGACTACGCCAATACACCCTGCCATATCTCTTGTAGGCATAGGCTCTGGGCTTGGTATTGCACTCCGTACACAACGGTCTGTCTTTGTACTGCATGTGTGTATTTACGTCGCCTATATAGGCACCTGGAAAACGGTAAATTATGTCAACAAAACCGTATGATTGAATAAATAACTCTAGTATATACGTAACTTGCAAGGAGAATACGAAAAATGGCATTAACATCACCAGGAGTAGAGGTTTCAGTAATAAACGAAAGTTTCTACGTACCATCAGATGCGGGTACAACACCACTATTCATAGTAGCATCATCACAGGACAAGCAAAATGGAGCAGGCGACGGCACTGCTGTAGGAACACAGACTGCAAACGCCAACACTGCTTATTTGATCTCGTCTCAGAGAGAATTAACAGAGACTTTCGGAGATCCGAAATTCTACACAGACGCATCAGGAAATAGCATAAACGGTTATGAACTGAACGAGTATGGCTTACAAGCGGCATACAGTTTCTTAGGAGTTGCCAACAGAGCATTCGTACTAAGAGCAAACGTGAACACAACAGAATTAGTTGGAAGTGCCTTGGCACCTACAGCGGCCCCGGCAGATGGCACATACTGGTTTGACCTTGCATCAAGCAGTTACGGTTTATTCGAATGGTCACAGACTAATCAAACATTCACAGCAATTACTCCAACATTGATAACATCGACTAGTGATCTAGTTGGTACGGTGAGCACTGGTGCACCTAAGACTTCAATCGGTGTAATTGGTGATTACGCAATAAACACAACACACGTAACAAACAAAATCTACAAGAAAACAGCAAGTAACACTTGGGTACATATTGGTTCTACTGACTGGCACACATCATTACCGGTAGTGACAGTTGCTTCAGGAACAACGGTTACTAGTGGTCAAAAAATCACAATCAACGGTGTTGAAATCACTTACGGTGGGACAGCATTGTCAGATGTTGCAACAGCAATTGGATCTAACGTAACAAACGTCACAGCAAGTGTGAACAGCACAACAGGTAACTTAGAAATCTTCCACAACGGTAAATTTTTAGGTGACTCAACAGCGGGTGCAAACACTATCAGATTCGAACCAAACACAGGAACTGGATTAGCAGATCTAGGAATCACTGCTGGCACATACAACGGTGTTCAACTTTTACAAGCGGCACACACAAGCAGACCAACTTGGAAAACTGCAGACGAGAACAGACCTAACGGTTCAGTTTGGTTCAAGACTACAAGTGCAAACTCAGGTGCATCTCTTGTTGCTAAACTTTACAGTACAGCAAGTGCTAGTTTCTCAACAATTTCTAGTCCACTTCACAGTAATCATCACTCAGCAATCTTTAATCTAGATCCAGCGAACGGTGGAACTGGTTTAGCAGTTGGAAACTTATATGCACAGTACAATGTAACTGAAGAAAGCATGGGAGCAGACAGTTTAGCAGGAGTAGACTCAACTGGAAATGTTGCAGACTTCCAATTCTTTAGATACGAAGGCGGTGCTACTACAATTACAAGTAACACAACTTCACCGACTTTCACAAGTTCAGAAACTTTTGAAATTCAAGAATCAGTTAAGAACCAAGAAGCATTAAACAGTGCAGTAACAGTAACACTAGGTGGTACAGGTGCTGATGACTTTATCGCGGCAGTGAACGGTGCAGGTTTAACAAACGTGAGTGCAAGTAAATTAAGCACAGGTGCGATCACTATGACACACGCACTGGGTGGTGAGTTCAGAATGTTTGACACATCAGGAACACCATTAGCAGATGCAGGTTTCAGTGCAACGACGGCACACGCTTACGGAACATTCACAGCAAACAGTTCAACTTTGCTTGACAACTTGTATGACCTACCAACAGGTGAGAGCCTTGACTCAAGTGCTAACACAGGTATCATGGCAAGTAACTGGAAGAGATTAAGTTACACTGCGTCTACAAGTTCGCCAACTCTAGAACCAGCGGACGGTACACTATGGTACCACACTGCAACTGACGAGGCAGACATCATGGCACACAATGGAACTACTTTCGTTGGATATGCAACAGCATACTCAACCACAGACCCAAATGGTCCACAGTTCAGTGCAACAGCACCAACTACACAGTCAGACGGTACTGCACTTGTAACTAACGACTTATGGATTGACACTAGTGATTTAGAAAACTATCCAAAACTTTACAAATACAACACAGCGGCAACGTTGACTTCAACGAACACATCTAACCAAGTGGCAGTTACCACTTCAGGTGCGGCGTGGGAGTTGGTAGACAAAGCAGACCAAACAACAGAAGACGGTATCGTGTTCGCAGATGCTAGATTGCACACAGCGGCAGACAAGACAGACTCATTGTCAACAGGCGGTGCAGGAACTTCTAGTAGCATCAAAGATTTATTAAGCGATGGCTTCTTAGATCCAGATGCTCCAGATCCAGCAAACTACCCACAAGGTATCATGTTATGGAACACAAGAAGATCTGGTTACAATGTTAAGGAATACAAAAACAGTTACATCACAACTACGAAATATCCAGGAAGCGGCGCAACTGGTTTAGGTAACATCAGACAAAGTAACGAGAGCGTATCAACTTACTTCCCTGACAGATGGGTTACTAAATCAAGCAACAACGCAGACGGTTCTGGTTCTTTCGGTAGAAAAGCACAGAGAAAAGTGATCGTTGAACAACTTAAATCAGAGATCGACACTAACCAAGCAATCAGAGAAGACCAAAGAGGTTATAACGTGATTGCAACACCTGGTTACCCAGAGTTGATCCAAAACATGATTAACCTAAACACAGACAGAAACAACACAGCATTTGTAGTTGGTGACACTCCATTTAGACTGGAAGGCACATCAACTTCAATCCAAGACTGGGCTAACAACACAGCGTCAGCACTTGACAACGGTGAAGACGGTCTAGTGAGCTCAAGTGATTTCTTGGGTGTGTTTTATCCATCTGGTCAAACAACAGACAACACAGGTAAATCAATCGTTGTTCCACCATCACACATGATGATGAGGACACTAGCAAACAACGATAACATCGCTTTCCCATGGTTCGCACCATCAGGAACAAGAAGAGGTGTTGTTGACAATGCCACATCAGTTGGTTACATTGACACAGCGTCTGGAGAGTTTGAAACAATATCTGTTACGGAGTCAGTGAGAGATTCAATGCATGAAGTGAAAGTGAATCCAATCACTTTCTTCTCAGGTGCAGGGATCGTTAACTTTGGTAACTTGACTAAAACAACGGCAAGTTCTGCATTAGACAGGATCAACGTTTCGAGATTGGCAGTGTATCTAAGAACACAACTGGATGCAATCGCTAAACCATTCATCTTTGAACCAAATGATGAACTGACTAGAAACGAGATCAAGGGTGCAGTTGAATCATTCTTGTTGGAGTTGACAGGTCAGAGAGCATTGTATGACTTCCTAGTAGTATGTGATGAGACAAACAACACTTCTACAAGGATTGACAGGAACGAACTGTACGTGGATATAGCAATTGAGCCAATCAAATCAGTTGAGTTCATTTATATTCCACTAAGAATCAAAAACACAGGAGAAATTGCAAATTTAGGGAACTAATTTTGGAATAAATAGGAGAAACAGATGGCAATATCAACTTTATCAAAATTTACAGTACCTTTAGCAAACGATCAGAGTGCCGCATCACAGGGTTTATTGATGCCAAAACTACAGTATCGTTTCAGAGCAATACTTGAAAATTTTGGAGTATCAACACCAAGATCAGAACTTACAAAACAAGTGGTGGACATAACAAGACCACAATTATCTTTTGACAACGTGACACTAGACGTGTACAACTCAAAAGTTTACGTTGCAGGTAAACACACTTGGGAAGCAATCACAATCACATTGAGAGATGACGTCAACAACTCAGTTACTAAATTGGTTGGCGAACAGATCCAGAAACAGTTTGATTTCTTTGAACAGAGTTCAGCGGCATCTGGTATTGACTACAAATTCACAACTAGAATTGAGATGCTAGACGGTGGTAATGGAGCAAGTGCACCAAATGTGTTAGAAACATTTGAATTGTATGGTGCATATGTTGAGAACGTTAACTACAACTCACTGGCATACGCAACATCAGATCCAGCAACTATCACGATGCAGATCAGATACGACAACGCGATCCAAACCCCAACAGGAACAGGAATTGGAACAGCGGTATCTAGAACGATCGGTACTCTAAGTACAGGTGGTGGACAGTAATACAAAAAAATTAAGTAAGCAATTATAACATCAAAAGCGTCTTTATAGGCGCTTTTTTTGTGGCCATAAATACGTGTATGCCAAGCATCAACAACTTCCTAAAAGGTTTCCAGGACGGACTACCGGGTATGAAAGACTACCAACACGCATCGAGATTGTATCTAGACGACAATTTCAAGTTGATGCCCAAACAGAAGTTCCTGTTCCACGTGGTTTTCAACACAGACGAGACCCTGTTCGTTGACGGCTTCAACGCCAACGAGAGATACCAACTGAACATGTTGGTCAAGCAGTGCGACCTCCCAAAATACAACATGAGCTACGAGGAGAAAACACAGTACAACAAGAAGATGTATAATGCGACAAGAATAGCGTACGAACCTGTGAACATAACATTCCACGATGACCACGCAGATACCGTGAACGCATTCTGGAAGAAATATTATGAGTATAACATAGCGGACAGCATAGGGATGAACAGTGATCTTACAATAAACAACACCAAGGATGATTACTATAACTTTGGCGATGCGAGACAGACCACCAAGTTTGGTATGGATACACCGAGGCGGAGGCAGAAACCTTATTTGAAAGGAATTGAGATCTTCGTGTTACACAAGAAACGTTTCACATCAATGACACTGGTCAATCCTGTGATTGGTTCATTCTCACACGACAATCTAGATCAGGCGGATGGTGCAGGCGTAATGAACAACACCATGCAGATCCTATATGAGACTGTGATCTATAAATCAGGCATAGTGAACAAGAACAACGTACCAGGATTTGCAACGATCAACTATGACAACTCTCCTAGCCCATTAACTGTACTGGGTGGTGGCACAAACAGCATATTTGGACCAGGAGGCATTGTGGATGGTGTAGGTTCAGTGATCAGGAATGTAAACAATGGGAACATATTAGGTGCAATACTATCAGCATCTAACACATATAATAATGCTAAAAAAATTAAAAAATCAGATGTCAAGGAAGAATTAAAAGGTATAGCCAAAGACGGAATACTTGAAGTTGGCAAGCAGGCGGGGTCAATTACCAATCCCGTGGCCCAGTTCTCGGTTGGTGCGGCCGTAGTGGGTGCAACTGCTCTTGCTTCGGCAAGGGGAACCGCGGACAACAATAATCAAGCCAATAACACAGTGATCATAAATTCCACAGTAGATACCGTGAACTTCTTGGGTCCAGACGAATCATTCTATCTAGTGTCTAATGACACGAATGTCAGAGACGAGATAGCGGCCGGCATATATTTCAGAGACATAGGTTCTCGTAAAGGCCAGACAGTGGCACAGTCTAATCTAGAATATGAATCATCATCTACAAACGTAAAAAATGTGTATTCTAACAAAGCAATAACAGATGTAAGAAGACTAGTCACAGAGGGCTATATAAAAATTGAAAGACAAACACAGGATGTTGAAATAGCAACGGAGAAGGCGACAATATAATGGCTGAATTCTATACTAACCTACCACCAAAAGACAAAGATGAATTACAAAAAACTGTGGACAAACTGACCACGACTGCCTATGAGACTGACTATGAATTCAATGTGGGCGACTATGATAGTACAATAGCGTTCTTTGTCAAACGTGACTTCTCTAGGACAGCGGCCGAATCGACAGCATATGCAATACTGTCACAGGCCAAGATAGACAACATCAAACCACAACAAATTCTAGACCAATTGACACACGCCACACCGGTACTGTTGTCTGAGTTGATGACAATAATATTAAACGCCAACAGATACAAGTCAAGTAGGCTGGGTGTGAGGAAAACACTGGCCACCAAAGAGACGGTATCTAGAAACATCATAGACTAATGTTACCGAGATTTGCTAGGGGCAAGTTCTCTCCCAAGAATCAAGAGAAATACGTAGGAACAAAAACACCAACATACAGATCAAGTTGGGAACACTCTTTCATGAGATTGTGTGACGAACACCCGAACGTGTACCAATGGGCATCTGAATCTATAAAAATTCCATATCGCCATCCATTCACAGGCAAGTACACAGTGTACGTGCCAGACTTCTTCATAGTGTACCAAGACAAGGAAGGTCGCAAACATGCAGAGATGGTAGAGGTTAAACCCATGAGCCAGACATCAATGGAAGCCGCGGGCAAGAGCATGGCCAAGAAGAAACAGGTCGTAATAAACATGGCCAAGTGGGAGGCCGCAAACGCATACGCTAAACAGAGAAAGATAAGATTTAGGGTGGTGTCAGAAGAACAGTTGTTCCACAATGGCAAACGTAAGTAAATACGACAATGACAAAGAAACTAGAAGACATCCTTAATTTACCAAATGTCAAAGAGGCATTCAAAGAAGTAGACAAGAAGGAAAAAGACAAGAAGATCAAAGAAGCAAACGGTCAACACGCATCAGCAAAAAACCTAGATCCACAGACACAGAAGAATCTACAGAAAAGTTATGCAGAGTTCGACAAGGTCGCGGCCGCACTGCCACAGGTAAAAGGGTTGGGAGAACTGTCAGACTTAGAACTAGACAAACTGGCCATAGAAGCCGAAGAGAGTTACAAGAATTTAATGGATCTTGGCATGAATGTTGACTCCAGGTACTCAGGGCGTATATTTGAGGTTGCTGGAAACTTCCTACGTAACGCCATAGACGCCAAAAGCGGCAAGATCGACAAGAAGCTCAAAATGATCGAATTACAACTTAAAAAGCAGAAATTAGATCAGGGCAATAAAGACGGTGGGCCAGTGGAGGAAAGCGACGGATTTGTGATATCTGATCGTAACGAATTAATGAAGAAACTACTTAAAAAAGACTAAATATTGCATATGAGCACGTTTCAAGACTACCTAACAGAATCAACAAAGTCATATGACTACAGAATAAAGATTGCCGGCGAGCCAAAAGACATTGACAAGAATGCTTTAGAAACAGCACTGCAAAAATTTGATCTTGCTAGTATGTCAGCAGGCAAAAGCACACCAATTATGACTTTGCCCTTGGACTTTCCAAGATTAAGCAACGAACAAGTTACTATTTTTGATGTTACAACAAACTACCCAGAGTCACCGAGAGTGATGCATGAGTACCTTTCGGACTTACTAAGGATTCCAATGACACACATGGTTGTCAGGAAACCAGGTGAGCCGACAGAAGAATACCAAGACGACATGCAGGTTGCTAAGAAGTCTGAATTAGCAAATAAGATAACAGACGTAGAAACAAAATTCCAAGAGCATCCAGTTAAAGGTGAAGAGCACTTTGGTGACAAACACAACATGAGTCTTCTTAAAGAATTATTAAAAGACAAAGAAGACAGATACGAAATTGTAAACGGCAAAGACAACAAAACACAAGATGCAATGAGCAAAGAAGAAGTAGGAACACCAAGTCCGTTCTCAAAAATCACAAAAGCACACCCAATAGAAGGAAAGAAATAGTTATGGAAATGATCGACGTATTAACAAAGTTAAAAGAAATAGCAGAATCAAAACCTGAGTTGGTCAAAGACGCAGTAGAAAACGTTGAGAAGACAAATCCAAAAGCAGTTACTGAAGGTGGCATGAAAGACTACTTGCACGACGAAGCAGAGAAACTTTCAAGAGAAGAATTCTTAAAGAAACACGGTGAGAGCTTGGCAGGTTTCTATGATGCAATCAATGGCACAGAAGAAGCAGTTGAAGGCAAAATGCCGGCCGGTCTAAAAGCATACCATGACAAAAAAGCAGGCAAAGAAGACAAAAAAGAAACTGTGAAAGAGGATATTAAAATCTCAGCAGACAGTCCACAAGAGGCGTCGATGATGATGCAAATCTTGAAACTAGCAGGTGTTCAACAGGTTGACCCAAAAATGATAGGTGCAGACGAGCCAGAACATGATCACAGCGATGACGATGCGGCGGGTTCAATGGACATGGCTAGAATGAGAGACATAATCAAGAATCCTGAAGACGAACAAAAAGAGGAAACGTTTGCAAACGAACCAGAAGAAAAAGTTCAAGACGTTGACAGTTTAGTAAACAAACACTCCGGTGGTTTGAACAGACAGAAGGCACAGTTTGCAAAAGCACAAGATGGAGACAACGCTATGGCAGTGACCAAAGAAGACCAAGTCACTGAAGAAGATTTAGCAAACAGTCTTAGAACACAGTACGAAAGTTTCAAAACAGCATATCAAGAAGCGGCTAAGCCTGACTTCTTGGACATGGACAAAGATGGCGACAAGAAAGAACCAATGAAAAAAGCCATCAAAGACAAAGAAGCAAAGTAATACTTTTCTACACAACCAAACAGCGTTAAATACTATACCATGGCGTATGTATCACTAGATAGCGACCAGATCAAGAAGGCGCACAAGAAACACAAATACAGCAAGTCTCAAGTAGAACAGCTCGAGAAATGTATGGATCCCAAAACAGGTCCATTGTTCTTTATGAAAACATTCATGAAGATACAGCATCCTGTCAAAGGATCAATGCCGTTCGAGCCATTCCCATACCAAGAGAGACTGATCAACAGTTACAATGATCATAGATTTTCAATTGCCATGTTACCCAGACAGACGGGCAAGACAACATGTGCATCCGGTTTCCTAATATGGTATGCCATGTTCAGGCCAGATTCACAGATACTAATCGCGGCACACAAATACGCAGGAGCATCAGACATCATGTCGAGGGTGCGTTATGCTTATGAGATGTTGCCAAGTTGGATTAAAGCAGGTGTTACACAGTACAACAGGAACAGCATAGAATTTGACAACGGATCAAAAATTATGGCAACTACTACAACTGAAAACACAGGTAGGGGTATGTCACTTACATTAATCTACTGTGATGAGTTTGCGTTCGTGCAACCACCAGAAAAAGCCAAAGAATTTTGGACTTCACTATCTCCGACATTGAGTACAGGTGGTAAGTGTATGATTACATCAACCCCAAACAGTGACGAAGACCAGTTCGCATTGATCTGGAAAGAAGCAAACAAGAGATTTGATGAGTACGGCAATGACAAACTAGTTGGCACCAATGGGTTTTATGCCATGAAAGCACACTGGTCAGAACACCCAGACAGGAACGAAGAGTGGGCGGAGGCTGAAAAGGCCAGGATTGGTGATGAGAGATTCAGGAGGGAACACGAATGTGAATTCTTGATTTTTGATGAGACACTTATAGATAGTATACATTTAGCAGACATGGAGGCCTCGGCCCCCGTGGAGACAACAGGGCAGGTACGTTGGTTCAAACGTCCAACACCAGGAATGACCTACATGGTATCGCTTGATCCCAGCATGGGTACAGGTGGAGATTACGCCGCAATACAGATTTTTGAATTGCCTACGTTTGAACAAGTGGGTGAGTGGCATCACAACACTACGCCAATGAATCAACAGGTAAGGATCCTGCAAAGCATCACAAAACATCTCCATGATACAATAATGGAAAAAGATGCGTCGGCAACACCACAAATATTCTATAGCATGGAGAATAACTCACTAGGCGAGGCCGCACTTTTAAGAGTGATGGATATTGGCGAAGAAAATATAATGGGTATGTTCTTGTCAGAACCCATAAGAAAAGGGCACAGAAGAAAATTTAGAAGAGGATTCAACACCACAGCAAAACACAAGATAGACGCATGTACAAAATTCAAAGAACTTATAGAGAACAATAAAATGAAGATAAACTCGCAGTTGCTGATATCAGAACTTAAAGACTTTGTAGCATCAGGAATGAGCTTCAAGGCTAAACCTGGACAGCACGATGACCTAGTTAGCTCGTGTTTATTAATGACACGTATGATGAAAGTTTTAGCAGATTTTGACCCAAAAATATTCGAAAAATGGACGGATAGGACAAGCGAGATAACACCCATGCCCATATTTGGATCGTTCACAGGATAATAAATACACTATATGAACCCAAAAAACTCCGAAGATCTATTCAACAAGATAAGATCACAGTTCTCAAACATCAGACTGGGCGACGAGAACGGTGCCGCTACAGCCGATCCAAGCAGTGCAGTATTCTTTGAATTCGAATTCCAAGAGGATGCAGATACGTTTGGTAGTGTGAGCATAAGCCTAGCAGACGGTGAGAACATGAAAGTGTATTACAACAGGGATCTAGTTAGCAAGATTGACGAGGACAGCAGAGACGAATGGTATGCATTCCTTAAAGAGTTAAAAGACTTCGCAGTGGAGCATCAAATGAGATTTGACGTTAGGGATATCACCAAAAACAACCTAACGAAGCAGGACTATGAAAATCTTGCAGATACGAACAAAACGGTAAATACTGATGAAATGTCAGAAGAACTAGCAAGAATCACTAAACTAGCAGGTGTTACAGAAGGCCTAACAGGCACTGC
>UEXM01001211.1_pt1 | contig 22882 bp, 30 predicted proteins | sample 1796661 | NCBI WGS metagenome assembly UEXM01 (sample SAMEA4772469, study PRJEB27181) | metagenome | reverse complement strand
GTAGCAACAACCACAACGATGAGGACGTATTTTAATGAGAGCTACAGTAACAATCTGCTAAGGCGATAAGACATGGACGGCATCGAGCGAAGAAATCTTTGACATCTGTGACCTACTCGCTGTCTATCGTGACGCTGCTCTAGCCGCTGGCTTCCCTATCGGGGAGTTGTCAGCAGACAATGACTGTGGAGACGTCTTCTGGTCAGACGAACAACAACTGGAGTTAGAATGGTAATCACACCGATGATGCTTATGGCTGGTGCACTCGTTGCGCTGGCCTATATAAACTGGACACTGCACCATGACCTCGTAAGGTTAGCAGATGCTCACAATGACAACGCTGACATCCTCATAGCTCTAGCTGAGGCAGTCGCAAAGGAAAGGGATGACGTACGTGTTGAACGATAAGAATGATGTGGTAAACAAGCCGGACCACTACGCTAACTGGGCTATCGAACCCATCACCTACATCATGCGTAACGGCATGGAGTTCTGGCGTGGTAACTTAATTAAGTATGCCACACGTGCAGGCCTCAAGCAGTACGATGGTATGGGCTACGTCGAGAGTGAGATCACTGACCTACGTAAGGTGATCCGTTATGCTGAGATGCGTATCAACCAGCTGGAGGGTAAGCAGGAACTATGAAGAAGCTAATACTTACAGCGGCACTGGCACTGACAGTGACTTCCGGTGCGGCACACGCTAAGACAGTGGACCTTGTGTGCAGAGGTGACAATGGTGTTCGTGTTGTTAACTTCTCATACGACGGTTGGTTCGGGCATAGCATTATGGTGTTTAACCCCAAGACACCACACATCATAGGGCACGGCCCCGCTCAGAAGCACGAAGAGAAGGATGGTCGACTAGACGTCTACAGCAACGATGCGTGGATGGTTAAGCACAACCCACTGATCGACCGTTTTATACTTACTAACCTTGTCTTTGGTGACAACTATAGGTGTGCACTTCAATGAAGAATGTGCTGATTGACGGAGACATCTTAGTCTATCGGTCTGCATTCTCAACGGAAGGCATGGAGCCGGAAGACACTGAACATAAACTTGACGAGATACTCGAAGAGATTATGGACGAGGTGATGTTCGGGCACTACCCTGAGATGATGCAAGTCTACCTCACTGGGCCTAACAACTTCCGCTATGACATAGCTACGATCGCCCCATACAAAGGGCACCGTAGTGGTACCGAAAAGCCTACCAACTTTTACCACGCCCGTGACTACCTAGTAGATCATTGGGATGCTGAAGTATCAGATGGTGAAGAGGCAGACGACCTGATAGCCAAGGCTGCTACTAAGATAGGGCCCAAGGCTATCATCGTCAGTGTCGATAAGGACTTCTTACAAGTGCCCTGTTCATTCTACAACCTGACCAAGCGAGAGTTCGTTAAGGTTGATGAGGATGCAGGCATGAAGTTCTTTTACACACAGGTACTGACAGGTGACCGAGCCGATAACATCAAGGGGCTGAAAGGTATTGGCCCCAAGAAAGCTGAACGCATCCTAGCAGATGCAACAACAGAACAGGAGCTGTACGATAAAGTCTTTGAAGCCTACGCTGGTGACCTCGACGCACTGATCGAGAACGCACGGCTCTTGTGGTTACGACGAGAGGATGATGAGCTATGGCTACCCCCAGATCAAAGATAAGAAAGAGTGCACTGAAGGCTGGCTATCGCAGTGGCCTTGAGCAAGACAACGCTAAGCTACTAGACAAACACAAGGTGAAGTACACGTACGAGAAAGACCGCATCAAGTATGTCACTCGACCACGCACATACACACCTGACTTTGTTCTAGCTAACGGTATCATCATCGAGACAAAGGGACGCTTCATGCCTAGCGACAGGACCAAACACCTGTTGATTAAGGAACAGCACCCCGAGCTCGACATACGGTTTGTGTTTAGCAACAGCAAGACTAAGCTAAGTAAGCGGTCATCAACAACATACGGACAGTGGTGCGACAGGCACGGCTTCAAGTATGCTGACTGCTTAATCCCATTAGACTGGACAAAGGAGAAGTAGCATGAAGATCGTAGAGTTTCTTGAGGGCCCCTACGGGGACGGTGAGTTAGTATGGATGGTGTGTGAGGTGACAGATTGTCGTGGTAACTTCTGGATCGAGGAAGTTTTCTACGACACATTCGAAGATGCTTATGATGACTGGCGCGGTATCACCGACGAGGGCATCGATATCGACGAGTATGATTACATTGAAGAAGAGGATTACTAATGACAACGGCAGTAGTATTTAGCTGTGCACACAGCGACCCAGATGTGAGCAACGAGAGGTTCTCATGGCTGGGTAAGTTCCTATATGATGTCAAACCAGACTACGTGGTAGACTTGGGTGATGGTGCAGACATGCGTTCACTCAACAGCTTCGACGGACGTAAGCCACAAGCTGTGGTTAGTCAGTCATACGAGCGTGACATCGCACACTACAACGACGCGATGGAACGGATGCGTCATGAGTTCGTAAAGAACAGGCGCAAGCGTCCAGCCTACTACGGCTTCGAGGGTAACCACGAACACCGTATCAAGACAGCAATCAGCTTTGACCCACGACTGGAAGGAGAGAAGTATGGGATTAGCTTCAAGCATCTCAACACACGTAAGTGGTTTGATGAGTACCATGAGTATGAGAATGGAGACCCCAAGGTCCATCGCTATGATGGTGTGGATTTCGCTCACTTTATCACTGGTGGCAACATGGGTCGGCCTGTATCTGGCGTACACCATGCCTATGCACTGGTCCAGAACCGTTACAATAGTTGTGTTGTGGGCCACACTCATAAACGTGACCTTTACTTCCGTGATGGTGTCGCGGGCAAAGCGGCGATTGGGTTGGTCGCGGGGTCTTTCAAGGGGGCTGAAGAAAGCTGGGCTGGGCAAGCAAACAAGTCTTGGTGGAAAGGCTGTGTGGTGCTACACAACATCGAGAACGGTTATTTCGAACCCCAGTTTGTTGACCTATCGACAATTGGACGGGAATATGGAAACGATTGACGGAAAGGAACAGCCACATGATTACTAGAGAGGACATGGAAGCTATGAGCTACAGCATAAGACCTAAGACTGACGACTACTCCAAGTGGGTAGAGACTATGATTGTCACCGAGGGTGAGACACGGCTGGTCGAGAATACCTTGGGCCTAGTTGGTGAGGCTGGTGAGGTTGCCGAGAAGATCAAGAAGAAACTCAGGGACGGTACTGAGGTGTCGTCCAATGAGATCATCAAGGAGTTGGGGGATGTAGTATTCTACTGCACTGCCCTAGCAAATGCCATCGGCTCTAGTTTAGCTGAGGTACAACACGTCAACAAGGAGAAGTTAAACAGCCGTAAAGAACGCGGCGTGATTGGTGGCTCTGGCGATGATCGGTGATTGCATAGAGACACCACACGGTAACAAGGACAAGGATGGTTATCCACGTGCTAAGTACCAAGGTAAGCTAGAGGCTGTTTCACGTACAGTCATGGCCTTACTGTATGGACGTGAGGCTATCGAAGGTAAGCTGGTGTGCCACACCTGTAACAACAGGGCATGTGTCAACCCAGCGCACCTCTACATAGGTGACGCCCAGACAAACTCTGACGATAAGCACACGGATGGTACAATGTGTCAGGGTGAGGAGCACGGAAGGTACCGCCATGATGTGGACACAGCTAAGATAATCCACATGTACTATGACCTCGGGGTGTCACAAGATAAGATCGGCGCTGAGTTTGGCATTAGTCAATCTGCAGTGTCGGGTAGAATTAAACGTAACAAAGGAGACAACAGATGAAATACTTATGGCGGCTAATGAACTACATGGTCACCCGTTCAGAACATCGGAACACAATCAAGACACTCAATAAACTGAGTGACCGAGAACTAAAAGACATCGGCCTGAACCGTGCGGATATTGACCGTATGGTATGGCTAGAAGAAGACAAGACAATGCGAGGACGCGGCTAATGAGCAACCAACTACCTACAGATTACCAGTCATTCATTCATAAGAGCCGCTACGCTAAGTACGTAGACGGTAAGGGTCGTGAAAGTTGGGGAGAAACCATCGACCGCTTCATGACTAACGTCGTGGGTGATAAGGTTGACAAGAAGACACGCAACGAACTCGAGCAGGCCATCTTAGGCCTCGAGGTTATGCCCTCTATGCGTAGCCTTATGACTGCAGGACCTGCAGCTAACCGTGACAATACCTGCATGTACAACTGTTCGTACCTTGCAGTGGATGACATCAAGGCATTCGACGAAGCTATGTTTATATTGTTATGTGGCACAGGCGTAGGCTTCTCAGTTGAGCGTCAGTATGTCAGCAAGCTACCCGAGGTACCACAACTCTTTGAGAGTGAGACGAACATCGTGGTCAAGGATAGCAAAGAGGGTTGGGCTAAGGCACTACGCCAGATGATTGCCCTGCTGTACTCAGGTGAGATACCAACGTGGGACGTGTCACGTGTACGTCCAGCCGGAGCACCACTCAAGACCTTTGGTGGTCGAGCATCCGGACCTGCTCCCCTTGTGGACCTGTTCAACTTTGCGATCACTGTCTTTAAGAACGCACAGGGACGTAAGCTCTCGTCGATCGAAGTACACGACATCATGTGTAAGATTGGTGAGGTTGTAGTTGTCGGTGGTGTACGTCGTTCTGCAATGATCTCTCTGTCGAACCTGTCTGATGACCGCATGCGCCATGCTAAGTCAGGACAGTGGTGGGAGAATAACCCACAGCGTGCCTTGGCTAACAACTCAGTGGCCTACACAGAGAAGCCTGATGCTATGTCATTCATGCGTGAGTGGATGTCACTAGCAGAGAGCGGATCAGGTGAGCGTGGTATCTTTAACCGTCAAGCTTCTAAGGAGCAAGCAACTAAGAATGGACGCCGTGATCCTAACTACGACTTCGGGACCAACCCGTGCAGCGAGATCATCTTACGCCCAGCACAATTCTGTAACCTAACGGAGTGTGTGGTACGTGCGACTGACGATATCAACTCACTCTCTGAGAAGGTTCGTCTAGCTACTATCTTAGGTACCATCCAGTCTACGTACACTAAGTTCCCTTACCTTCGTAAGAAGTGGGTGGACAACACAGAAGCTGAGCGTCTGCTTGGTGTGTCTATGACAGGCATCATGGACAATCCACTGATGACCACAAAGAACAAGGGCCTCGCCAGTACACTCGAGCACCTACGTTCTGTAGCAGTAGCCACTAACGCTGAGTGGGCTGAGAAGCTAGGTATTCCAGTTGCTGCAGCTATCAGCTGTGTCAAGCCATCTGGTACAGTTAGCCAGCTGGTAGACAGTGCTTCAGGCATCCACGCACGTCACTCACCGTACTACATCCGTACTGTACGTGGCGACAACAAGGACCCCATGACACAGTTCATGAAGGACCAAGGTATCCCTAACGAGCCTGAGGCATTCAAGCCAGACCAGACGACGGTCTTTAGCTTCCCTGTTAAGGCACCTGCTAAGGCTGTGGTTACCGCTGACCTAACTGCAATCGAGCAGCTAGAGATGTGGCTTATGTACCAGCGACACTGGTGTGAGCACAAGCCTAGCGTCACGATCAACGTCAAATCTGACGAGTGGTTTGAGGTTGGTGCGTTCGTGTACAAGCACTTCGACGAGATGTCCGGCGTGTCCTTCCTGCCCTTCAGTGAGCACACGTACCAACAGGCACCGTATCAGGACATTGGTAAGTCCGAGTACAATGCGATGCTCAAGCTCATGCCTAAGTCGATCGACTGGGAGAAGCTTAACGAGTACGAACAAGAAGACAACACAGCTGGCAGTCAAACACTTGCCTGTAGTGGTGACGTCTGCGAAATCGTAGACCTCACGTAAGTACCACCACCTGAGCATGTGATTAAACTGCTCGCCATTCAAACAGAGAGGAGACAACACGATGATTGAAGCAACTTACGTTCACCACTGCGGTTCCGACTTGACAACTGTGAACGCCGCACGCGTCAGCTTCGGTAAGAGAAGCCAGTTTGAGGGCCGTGTAGGTGGTCCTGACGTACTGTCAGAGCGTGATACAAAGCTAATCAAATACCTAGCTAAACATGGTCACATCAGTCCCTTCGGACATTGCTTCGCTAGCTTCCACGTCAAGTCTCCGTTGTTTGTGGCTCGACAGCTGGTCAAGCATAAGTTCCTACGTTGGAACGAGGTTAGCCGTCGGTACGTGGACGATGAGCCTGAGTTCTACATGCCGGACCATTGGCGTGGACGAGCGGAGAACGTAAAGCAGGGCAGTCAGGGTTCGGTTCACACTGATGCTGACCCTGAGTTCAGTCACTTCACTGCACTACGTATCTACAAAGAGATGCTTGAAGAGGGCGTATGTCCTGAGCAGGCCCGCATGGTACTACCACAATCAATGATGACAGAGTTCTATTGGTCAGGTTCGTTAGATGCCTTCGCAGATATGTGTCGCCTACGTTGTGCTAAAGATACACAATACGAGACAAGGTTAGTTGCAGATAGCATTAGTGAGAAAATGGCTGAGTTGTTCCCTGTCAGCTGGGAAGCATTAAAAGGAGAAACAGAATGAGTAGTCAGAGTTCAAGCCCTGTTGTGAAAATGACAAGCAAGCGGAAAACAAACTACAAAGGAGCATCTGGTAAGCAGTTAGCTACCCTAGTGCCAAAGACTGAGATGCAAGGCGAGTACATCAAGGCCCTGCAAGAGAGTGCTCAGGTTATTAGCGTAGGTCCTGCTGGTACAGGTAAGACGTATGTGGTAGCCTCACACGCAGCCAACAAGTACACCTCTAAGGAGATCGACAAGATCATCATCACGCGCCCACACGTGGCTGTAGGACGTGATCTAGGTTACCTGAAGGGTGGACTAGAGGATAAGACGCTACCGTGGGCTATGCCTGTGTTAGACGTCCTCACGCAGCACCTAGGGAAAGGCACAGTTGAGACAGCTATCAAGAATGGAAACATCGAGGTAGCACCTATGGCTCTTATGCGTGGTCGATCTTTCGACAATGCGTACATCATCATGGATGAGGCTCAGAATATGACAGTCGCAGAGATGAAGATGGTAGTGACACGGGTGGGTGAGAACTGTACGCTCGTACTCAACGGAGACGTTAAGCAGTCGGACATTAACGAGACGTCTGGACTGTCGAAGGCCATCCACTTGGCGAAGAAGTACAACATGGATGCTAAGGTCATCGAGTTCACCACTGATGATATCATCCGCTCAGACATCTGTAAACAATGGATCGTAGCATTCGATGCTGAGGGCCTATGATGGAGCACCACACCTGCACCACCTGCGGAAAACTTAAACCTGCAGGGGAATACTGGAAAAGGAAGGACTATAAGATGAAACCTGCAACTATATTTAAGACAATGCTCCTCACACTTGCCACGTTCATACTGGTGACCGTCATCAGCCTCAAGGCTGTAGCAGCGGAGACAGCAGCTGACCACTGCGAGGGCGTAGCTAACGCAACCATGGCCCTAGCCACACTCAGGGACCAAGGCATACGTGCTGATGTAATCTATGAGTACCTGATGAGTACAGACAACTGGACCACAGAGCAGGCCCGTGTAGTTATCTACGCTATCTACGTAGTGAAGAAAGATGTAGGACCTAGCGACCTAGGTGCCGAGGCATTCATGGTCTGCATGAAAGGTGCCGTTTAAACGCAAAAAGCCCCAGAGTTCCTTGGAGAAATCCTTGGAGCTCTGGGGCTTTTTTTTGTTTTTAAACTATTAGGTCCGATCCGGTCCTACCAGTCGTGTTCGTCCCGTGAGCCCTGTGGCTGATGGGCTTCCTCTGCCCTACGCCGGAGTAACTCTAGCTCTAGCTCTTTCTTTTGAATGTCCAGCTGCATTTGCCTTATGGCTAATCTTTGATTGTCACCACACCTATTGTAAATAGACCTTGGTTTCTGAAACTCAATGACGTACTTGAAGCCTATAGTAGCCTCGTCGGTCTTTGTGTCCAGTTCACCAAAGAACTCTACGCTTCTACCATCGTCGTTGTCTACCGTGTACTGGCAGGTAGACTGATTGTAGCGTGTGGTAAAGCTATCGGCGTTAGCGGTGCCAGAGACGAAGGCACACACGGCTGCTAAGCTGCACGTTCCCGCCAGACTGCTCACGTTTAACTTTAGTGCAGACATAGTATTTACCTTTATCTCTCACGGTAACTTTAATATCCACAACTTCTTCTGTGGCTAGTGTCACCTCGTTGTTAATAAGAGAGGACCGCCACTGTGACTTAGTGGGCCTCATTGTGTCCTTGTCTAGTACTTCTACCTCGTATGTAACAGGGGCATCGTACAGGTTCTTGAGCCATATGTTGCTCTCTCCGAATACGGACACGCTACTCTCGAGGTCTCTTGTGGACGATTGGTGTGCGGCTGCACCACCAGCGTAAGCCAGCAGTGCAACCATTGTTATAAACCTAAGCATCACTCAAGGCATGTCACAGTGAAGGCAATAGGATAACTACCTTCGTCTGCAATCTGTGATGTAGCCACATCCACGGTAGCTGGGTCAATCGTCAGCGTGTCAATAGTCAACGCCCCGTCAGCTACCAGTGTGAACGTACCTGTCAGGTTACCATTATCTGTGATTGCTGTAGCTCCAAATGTAGAACCAGTGAAGTCAATCGCAGTGATAGCGCCTGAGTTACCGTCGAACACACTGTCGTTAGTGATGAGGATAGACCCTAGTGAACGATAGGTTATGTCCATCGTTGCTGGGCTAGCGATACTCACAAACTGTTGATTAGCTTCGTCGTAGGTCATAGAGCCTGATAGTGGCCCCGTGAATGAACACGACATAGCTAGGTTGGTGGCATTAAGTGTCAACGACATATCTGGACCTGCAATGTTAGCAGCTACTGCTGTAGCTCCAAAGCCCATGATTGCCGTTGCGGCTAATAGTTTCTTCATGTCATTCCCCTTCGAATGTTTCAATGTGGTCCTGTGTGTAGACGTGAGTGACTGTATCCCAGAGAAATACAACAGCCACTACCACCACAAGAACCACCGAGACCCCTACGAGCCCCTCAATAAAGTTCATTATTTCCTCCATTTGAACAAGTTAATGAAGCTCCTACCGATCTGTGAAGGTGTAGGCAGTAGCCACCCAAGGAGCGCAACTAGTACGATCCAAGGGGGTACTTCATGTACTGTAATGTTTTCGACTGTATCAGCCTTTACATTATTCTCTTGTGCTTGGACTTGGTTTACACTTGAAGGACGTGACACTGGTCGCACTGATGTACTGACTGGAGCCACATAGCTGTTATTCCCATAGGTCGCCTCAGTCTTGACGCCTATGACTTGTTCGTTTTCCTTCCCGATCTGGGCGTTGACGCCTACTGGTTTACCGCCAAGAGCCGTCAGAGGGTTTAACCCGCTGCAACCCGTCAGCACCACTAGTGTCACGAGGACTACTACCAACTTTCCCATACCAATCCATCCCAAATGCTAAAGCAGCAAAGCTGAAGACAGGCCACACCAGTACTTTCACCATCTCGTGGTCACCTGTGTACACCACGTAACAAAAGCCCAGCATTAGGCCTACCCCAACTTCACGCTTGAAGGTCTTACTCTTCGTCATGTTTACCCCCGTACTTGTACAGTGCTAGTGTGTAAGACAGCAGCACAGAGGAGTTAAAGACGAACCAGATGTAGTTGCTAAAGACGCGCCCCCACTCGCTCCCCGCAAGGTACGAACTGGTCCATCCGGACTGTGCAATTAAGTACAGCCCTACCGATAATGCCATGGTCAAACCAATGACGCTCCTGCCCTCTGTGGCGTAGTGCACTAGTGGTACTAGCAGTAACAAAGCCCAAGCGAGCGTGACGAAGTCTATGGTTATTCCTGACATTGTTGTTCTCCTGATTTCTCAATAAAAAGTGTTAGGCTGTCGATGGAGGAAATCTCACCGTAGCCCCAAAGTAACCACCATGTTGTGGCTATCCCCAGTAACACCCCAGAAATGAGCATAGGCAGGTTCTTCAAAAAGATACGTGTCATATCACAAGGCCCCCTTTGATTACAAAGGTGAGAACTGCGGATACCACACCCCCGATGAAGAAGAAGGAGACACGTTGATTAAACGCTGTCCTGCTGTCAGCTTCTGACTTGAGTGATTGGATTGTTTGTTGTAGCAGCGCAATCGTTATATTCAACTGCGCCACTGTTGTCTTGAGGTTTTCTATTGTGTCATAGAGTTCCGATACTTCTTTCTCTACCCTAGCTAACCTAAGGTCAGACGCATCACTCATTTCGGATATGCCTCCCAGTCTAACTGGAAGTGTGGTCCATCTGGAAAGCTCTTCCAGTCACCACCCCAGACCAAGTGAACCCCTTGCTCTGCTGCCGCTTCTTTCATTGCCTTAGCAATCATGTGGTAGTAGTCCCAGTTCCAAGAACCAGTGCCATCGACCCATGCCATCAGGTCAACTGCGTGGCCTGTAAGGTGGCGGCTGTTGAGTGTCTTTGAGGCACCCTCGTTGTATAGTTGATGCTGACGATCAAGGGAGCGAACCCCCTCAATCACAGCGAAGTCAACCTCAGTGGTCTTTATAGCCCTCTTTACGACACCCACCAAATCTGGGTGTACGCCTTTTAGATTGTTAAGACTACGTTTGCTGAGTTTGTACATTGTAGTTTCCCTCCCTGTACGCTTGACTTGTTAGAGTTTACGGATTGACCATTTCGTACAGGTCTGCCAAGAGCTCTTGACGGGCTGGTGTACGTGGCAACGAACGTGTGCTTCTGATTAGCTTACGCACTGCGTTAGCATTCTTGCTAGTAACACCTTCGTCTGCTATAGCCTGCATGAGTTCTTGTGCAGTCTTACCTTCGACAGAATTGCGTCCGTGCAATGTGCTCACCATCTTAGCGATAGCTGCGGCATCTTGCTGTGCTGCCAAAGTCTTACCCACTTCGTCTTTCTGCGACGGCTCTTCTAGTCGTGAAGGCTCACGATCCAGCAGCTCGTTGTCGAAAGCCTCTAGTTCCTGAGCGCGACCAATACGTGAAGCGTTTGCACCCGAGGCTGCGATCTGAACTCCATCCTCAAAGGTCACACCTGAAGGCGTAGCAATCTGTACTGGTGCGGTTGACTGAACATCAGGCCCTGCTCCAGCGCTGAGGGCCTCAAGACTAGACACTGAGATAGCTGGGCCACCCTTGAATACGCTTTTGAGGCGCGTCAGGGTCTCACCACGTGTAACTGTACCATCACCATTGATGTCAAGGTTCTTGTTACCGTTGTACTCTCTCGAGCCAGCTTTGTACATCACATAGTCATCACTTTTGCCTACACCAGCAGGCCAGTGGATTGCCATGTAGAGGTCACCTAGGTTCTTCATGCGGCCCTTGAACGGCTTGAGGTACTGCTCAACGTAAGCCATCTGCTCAACACGTGACATACCAGCAAGTTCCCTAGTGCTAGTACCAAGACCTCTAGCCGTGCTCTCGATGAACTGGATGAGGCCAGTAGCTGAGCCGTTAGGGTTCTTGATGCTAGGGTTGAAGGTGCCGACAGTCTCGAAGGACATAGCTGCAAGCAAGTCTGTTGGGCTAACACCCAAGCGGTTACTCACTGCACCCACTTCGTTCAAGAATGGTACGTCATCTGCGACCTTATCGAAACCACGTACTGTTGTGGCGTCAATGCCACCCAGTGTCTGACCTGCGATCAGTGCCTGTGTGTCCTCAGATACTTTCTGTGGTTCAGGCATGAGTGCATCTGCACCTGTACGGAACTCATTACGCTTGTTACGAATAGCTTGTACTGTAGTAGCCATAGTGTTGAGGCTCTCAGCGCTGTTCACCAAACCACGGAACAGTGCGGTACCATCAGGGCCCATCAAGAGGCGTGTCTGAGTGTACTCTTTGTCCGAGTAAGGGATACGACGGCCCTTGTCGAGGATCATGTCGTTGATGCTGCCACCATAGTACTGGTCAGCTGCACCTGTGATACCCTCACGGTACAAACCGGAGATACCTGCGTCTGTCAGGGCTTGCTCACCGATAACAACCTTGCCGTCCACGAAGTCAAAGCCTTGTGCGCCTTGCATCTGGTTGGACAAAGCTGCTGTAGCTACTGCATCTTGCTGGTTGAGTGCTTCTTCACCTTGACGGTAAAGCGTACGTGCCTGTGATGGGCTAACCTTAGCTACCTCACCGATAGCCGCAAGGATTGTACCATCGAACACTTCGTTAACCTTGTTGCCAGAGACAAACTCTTTGTTGTCCTTGGAGATTGTGGTCATAGCCGCGAAGGCTTTGCTTAGTGTGGATACTACACCATCACGCTTGTCTGCATCCTGTACGATGTCAGCTGTGCCACCCATGTGCATGGACTTGGTGATGTTACCAGCCTGCTTGAGTAGCTCAGCTGGGTCCATACCTTCGATGTCCTTCATGACACTGTCAGGGAACAGCTTAGGTGTACCGTCTGCGTTTTTACCAGTGCTGACATTAGGGTCAGACATTAGGCCGAACTCACCGCTGTCAAAAGGTGTGACAGCTGCGGCCTCGAGCATGTCCTTCATCTCGCTAGGCTGGATAACACCGAACTGCAAGAATGCGTTGGGGTCTTTAACTAGCTTGGTGAGCGCTTGCTTCTTAACCACACTCACATCCATCTGTGCGATAGCTGCTGATGCGGCCTGTGCGATACGTCCGTCGATAGCTTCACCAGTGTTGATGCTGCGAAGGAATGTGAACGTCTGGTCTACACGATCGATCTTGTCCTGTGTAGGCTTCCAGTCTGCATCTGACAAACCAGTCGGGCGCAGAGCTACAAGCTGTGACTTTGTGGCTTCCCAGCCAGCTTGTGTCTGGTCGATCATACTGAGTGGGATAGTCTTACCCTCAGCTGCTGCCAGTGAGAGTGTGCCAAGGTTCGTATTCTGGAATGCAGCAATTGCACCATCGAATGCCTCAGCGCGTCCCTCATGCCACGCGATCTTCTCGTTCTGGATCATTAGGTTGTGGCCTTGCTGACGGGCAATCTGTGCTATCGCAAAGTTACCACGCTCCTCAGGGGTCATGTCTGTGCCAGAAGCATACGAAGCGATGTAGTTGTTCTGGAACTCAGGTGTCTTCATGAGGTTCTCAGTTACGACTTCCTCTTGCGACATACCCATGTGTTCTGGGTCACGGCCTGTAGTTGCACGGAAGAGTGCCTTGGTTTGACCTGAGCTCAAGTCCAAGCCATCACGTGCTGCGTTGGCTAGTACCACTTGCTCTGCACGATCGGCCTCAGCTGTACGTCCATCGCGGCGCAATGCTTCAACTTTGAGCAAACTGTCGGACAGACCCAAAAGCTGTGCGTCCTCTGCTGCTGATCTACGTTCTGCTGATGTGGGTGCAGAGCCTGCCGCTACCCTCATGCCAGCACCGTATGCGTCGATAGCACCACCAACAAGACCACCAAGTACCTGCAAGCCGCTTGGACCTGCAGATACCTGTTGTGTTGGGGTGACATTCGCATCTACTTTTGGATCGAATAATCCCATTGTCTACTCCTAGTTTAGACTTTCAATTACAGAGGCACCATAGTCGTTGCCTTCGCTGATTAGTTTGAGTGCCATGTCAACAACCTTGTTGCCTTCTGACCGTGCTAAGTTACGGCGCATCTTTGACTTGACCAAGGGAGAGAAACCACTGAACTCGATACGAGCTCCGATCTCTTCCATGAACTTCTTGCCAGCTTCAGGATCACGTTCGTACCTAGCCAAGGCCAAGCGGAAGTCATTCTGTAGTTGACGTGTGAAGTCACGGGCCTCACCCTCTTTACGCCAGATGTCACCACTGCGCTCGTAGTACTCAGCCACCTTGAAGTTGGTAACTCCGATAGCCTGCATCATAGCTTCAACATCGCTGAACTCCATTGGGAGTGTGGTGCCAGACTTAGAGCGATACACCCCAGTCATCATCATCTCACGTGCTTTGAACCAGTTGTCTACACCTGAAGGGGTCCGTAGTACACGCACCATGTCCTTCTTAAAGGTTTCAGCACCGTATCCGTCACCGTTGACGATAAGGTCTACACCACCCATAAGGGCATTCAGTGCAGCACTACCCAAGCCACCAGCAATCTCACCTGAAGGGCCAAATGCTGTGGTTAGCAAGGGTTCCTCGTTGACCTTACGCCACAGGTCAGTGAATGCTGTAAGCGGAGCGATACGAGTACCGAATGCGGTACGTACTTCTTCGCCAGTCAGGCCAGAGATTGCCCATGAGCCAAACCCATCGAGTACACCATACTTGATAGCTGTGTATGCAGGGCTCTCAGGATCAACATTAAATGTTTCACCAGCCCAGTCACTCAGCTTGTTGCCGACACCAGTGCCGAAGCCTGCGGTACCACCAAGTGCGGTCATCATGAGGCCAAGACGTACACGCTCAGCTGGCTTCAAGCCACTACCAAAAGCAAGTGCTTCCATGGTACGCATCGAATACGACAGCCACTGTGTGGGAACCTTAAGCAAACCAGACTGCCAAGCACCGCGAGATGCTGTAGTCATGTTGAACGTCAGGTCCTGTTCACGACGTGTAATCCAAGCGCGTCCTTCGTCAGACAAAGGCTTCACGTTAGGGAAGAGGTTACGGTGCTCAATGAACGCTGTCATGATACCAGTGTGGCGGGACAACCGTTCACCCTCGTTAAAGGGTTTGAGGCCAATGTCGCCTACCTTCTTAACACCACGGGCTACCTGTGCGCCTGCCGCTGCTGCTGCATCTGGGATTAGGCGTGAGCCTTCCCACCAAGATACACCAAAGCCTGCGCCTGTGCCCTTCTCGATTGCATCATTCTCTACAAGGTCACGACCCGAGGTACGTAGGTACGTCTCGAAGTCTGCAAAGTCTGCCTCAGTCATGGTTGAGACTTTAGACAGACGCTTGTATGCCAGCTTCTTAGCTGCTGCGTCACCTGAGTGCATTGCCAAGCGCATGGGAAGTACCATAGCCGCTGCTTCTGCACCAGCCTTCGGGCTGATAGCCACGATAGAGGTAGCATGTGTTGCCTGCAAGAGGAACTGTGAGATGTTCATGAAACCAAACGCAGACTGGAAGCCAATGTTAAGCAGTACACCTTCAGCACCACCAGTCTTGATCCGCATACCTGTCTTGTCGAACACAAACTCCTCGACCTTCTTGCCGAAGTCTTGTATAGCACCAACTGCTGGGCTAGACAGGCTCTCACGGCGCTCGATAATGCCACGTAGGGCACGGAGCTTACGATCTGTAGCACCACTACCTTCTACTGTGGTCTCACGGAACAGTGCGTCCACGTCAGTCCCCTCAGGTAGGGTGTCAACACGCAAGGCCTTCTTGAGCCACGCTGTCTTAGCGTTGTAGTTGTAACGACGGAAGGAATACTCAGCGCTTGCCTCACTCAACTGGTCAACCATAGCTTTCACTGGGTTCTCGTTGAATGTTTCCTTGCCACCATACTCCATCAGAACGTCGTCTGAGCGTCGTGTAGTAGCTCGCTGGTACTCTGCCATGTTCATACCATTGTATAGGTCTCCGGCCCCCTCTACAACGCCGTCACGGGCCTTGTAAGAGATGTCGTCCGTAGTCGTGATGCCCTTCTTACCGAGCCAAGCCACAAAATCAGCTGTGTTCTCGATGTCAGGGTTCCACTTGTTGTGCTTGGTGAGCAAACCATCGAGCTCATCTGTGAGTTCATCCAGTTTCTTACCAACTGCACGGGCGGCCCTCATCAGGACGTTAATGTCTTCCACACCAGACACTACTTGCTTCTCACTAAATGCAGTGAAGAGCGCCTTGTTGTCCTTTGTGGTTGCAAAGTACTTAGCATCAGGGTTTGTACGACGACCACCAGCATTGTAGTTCAATACGTCCTCGTACTGGATAGACCGTACGTTGTTAGGACGAACCACATACTCAATGTCATCGATCGGGCGGTCCATCTTAAAGACTGCTACCTTGTCACCAATGTCTTGGCTGTAGACGCGCTTGTTTGTCTTACCATCCAGAAGTACCACATCATCTGCGAGTACCTCATCGACACGCTTAGCAGGTATGTGGGTATCCCCAATGCCTACTGCCTTGTAGCCTTTGGTGACGTATCGTGAAGCCAGCCTGTTCGCTTGCAGTATGTAAGCTGCATCATTAAGTGTCTTAGCTGCATAGAAAGCATCAATGTCTGCATCTGTTGCTGCTTGACCCTTGGGGTGGTGCTGCTTGAACTTCTGTCTGAACTCTGCTTCTGTGTAGCCTTCCCTGATGTAGGCGTCTTGTCCATCCCGCAGTTCGCGGAAGACTTTGCCGATCGCAACCTTGCTGTCATACTTAAGTTTCTCCAATGGTTTGAGCAGGGGCATGACACGCTCACGTATCGCACCTTGTCCACTCTCTGACATGTTAGCTAGCGTGTTTAAGTTTAGATCGTCTACGGCACGGGTTGACCCGAGGCCTCTAGCCAAAATGTTTTCTGTTACACCAGCCACATCCACAGCGCTAGCCGTGCGTGTCAGGTCCATTGCCTCTTCGATCTGTACGTAGAAGCCTTTTGAGATGTCGTCAGCGTCAACTTGTACCACCTTAGTAGCCAAACCTGAGTTCTCCTGCATGGATTTAGCGGCTGTAGTTGCAGCTGCCTCGCCACGGTAGGGTGTACCGTCAGAAATCTTGCCGACTTTCACCTGTACTGCCATGTCACCAAGGCCTGTACGGTCGATTACGTTGTAGTCAGCCAGTGGGCGACTTGAGATTTTAGCCAACCGAGCAGAAATCTGCCCAGCTAGACTATCGATGTCAGCCTTAGAGGCCATACGACCGAAGCTACCCACTTTGTTTAGCTCCTGTATCTCCTTGACCAGCTTGTTGTCTGTAAAGATTTTGTTTGTTCGGCTCTGTGTTGGGCCTACAGCCAGTTCGTCCTTAGTGATTGACTGTGCGCCAGCCATAAGTTCGTCCTGTACCTCTGGGTGTGAGCGTACACCTGCCTCTGAGAGCCGCTCTACGGCCTCGTCAGCGGCCTTAACGCCCTTTACCTTACCAACCCTAGTGACAACCTTACCTGCGCCTCTAAGGGGCGCTTTAAGGAGAGCACCAACACCGATAAGATCGATTGCTGCCATGGCTTGGTTGAAGTCTGCCCAGTCATCTTTGCCTGCATTGAATGCTTCGTTCAGTCCATCCTGTAGTGCGAACCAGTTCTCGCCACGGAAGATACCTTCCTCAGCCAACTCGTCTGCATACTGTGAGATGTACTCACGATACTCGTCACCACCCATGCTTGCTGCTGCCTGTGCTAGCTCAAGTCCCTTACGCTCAGAGCGACGGGTGAACTCTTCAACAGCGCCAATAGGTATCTGACGTAGGATGTAGCGATCCATAAAGTCCAGTACTGTACCACCTATGCCGCGTTCCTGTGCAGCCTTGAAGCGCTCAGTCATTACTTCCTGTGCGATCTGCTGGTTACGGAACAAGTTAGCTAGACGTGGGTTGTAGTTAGGGTCGTCAACTGTCAGTGCATCCTCCAAGATGAAGTCAGAGAAGGCTTCCATGCCACTCTTCTTCTCTTGTGTGTCTAGGATTTTAGAGGCAGCTGCTTGTTGGTCCTCGTTGTTAGCAATGGCGGTGTTGACCGTATCACCAACCACATCACCAACGGAGTTCTTAGCCTCATTGATTGGGCTGTTGTCTCCGTTAGTGACCTTTACGTTTACGCTTTCGGGTGTCTGACCGGTAGCCACGCTAATGTCGATACCACGGTTATCTACACGCTCTTGTGTGTCGATACGGAAAGACTGCTGAACACCATCCAGTGGTGTGCTCTTCACGATTGCATCGAGAGGAAGGTTTGTCTTAGGTGAATACTCAGTCATGATGACCCCTTATTAAGATGGGAAGTAGTTCGGTATCTTTGCGGCTGTAGGTGTTTGAGACCCGAAGAAGCCGTTAAGACCACCTGCTTGGATGCCAAGGTTCATTATGCCACCACCGAGGGAGCCAAATGCTGCCCAGTTCTGTGCGGATTGGTTAGCCGATAAGATGCCTGAGCCCAGCGCTGATTGCTGTGACGCATAGCCAAGACCTGAACCAAGCTGTGAGCTTACGCTAGCGATGCCACCTTGTGCGGAACCACTAGCTGCCCCTGCTACCGCAGCCTGAGCCTGTGCACGGGCGCGTTGTACTTGTGCCTGACGGATAGCCTGACGTCTCTGACGGCGTGCTTGCAGGTTTGCCTGACGTTGCTGTAGTCCTGCACTACGGCGCTGTGCTTTTGCATTTTGGATTGCTGATATGCCCGAGATGCTTGCGCCTGCAATTGTTGCACCTACAGCTGTTGCTGTTGCTGCTGAGGCACCGACTGCGGTACCAATCGCTGCTAGTGTTGTTGCTGCCATGTTATTCTACCTTCTTACTGTAGGCGGCTTCGGTTAGTTCATAACCTAGGCGCTGATATAATTTGCTTAGGTCTGCAATCCCACGGATGTCAGCCATTGTGGTGTAGTCTGCTTGCATCTCTTTGGCCCAGCCTTCGAATGCTTTGACTAGCTTGATTGCACCTTTGCCCCTGTGTGCTGGGTCCACAAACCATGCGAGCTCTGAAGCTATCACAGTCTGTGACATGAAGAGGGGCTGCACGACACCGACGATACCACCAACAACTTCGTCCTCATGTTCCATCACAAGGATTGTGGTGTGGGTACCTTCGATGCAAGCTATAAGCATTGCCTCTGTTTTGTCCTTGTCCCATTTGTGCATAGCAGGAGCCTCCCGAGAGAAGCCCCGTGCTAGCACTAGGAGATCAAAGATGTCATCTTGTTTAGCTTTACGGATAATCATCTGTTACCTTGGGTTGCGACCCGCGATTGTATCGAAGCCCAGCAAGTGGAAGTCCTTACGTGCTGTACTCTCGAAACGGAAGCGCATCGATGTGCCCCGACCACGTAGCCTCAAACGAGACTGTGTGACTGTGTTGGGGTAGTCGAAGTCACCCGCACTGTTGGGTACTGGTAGCTTCTTAAGTCGATAGCATTCCTGTGGGGTCTGTGATGGGGTTGTACGGAAGTCCCAGAATGTGGACACTCGACAACTGGATGGTCGTATGAAGTTGTAGCCTACGTTATCATTGCCCCCGACACCCTCTTCAGTTACCTCGAAGTAAGATGTGAAGTAGATAAGGTTCTTCTTGAGTGTAAGATCACCAAAGAAGTTATAGCCACCCTCAACGAAGCTAACGTAGTTCGAGGTGCCCCAGTCGAGGAACCCCGAGTTAGTAAAGTTAGCAAAGGTTATCTGGCCTGTCGTGTCACGTACGAGTACCCGAATGGCACTGGATGTGAACTCACGGCCTGACCGTGTCACCACTACCGTATTACCTAAGCTGTCGATCACAGTGTCACCGTTGCTGTCCACTACTGTGAACTCAACGTCTGTACTTGCGTTACCCTTGGTGAAGAACGGTTGGAGCATGTACTGCCCTGTCTGTCCGTCTGCAACCTTCCATGGGTAGAAAGCTGATAGCTGTTCGTCGAACCACAACACGTTGCTGACCTTGTAGTCGATCACCTCTGAGTTGTCTGGGTAGAACCACCCGACCCGTCCGTTGAACGCATCGTACACTGCCGTGACCTGTGCACGTTTAGTTGCTTGGATGTCGTTGAAGAACGTCTGGATGGTAGGTAGTGAGGCATTAACCTCTGTGAGTGTTTGTTGTTCTGGCGATACGCCAAGTGTGTGGATACCAGAAGCTGACCACCAGTATGGGCGACCGCCCTCTTGTGCCACGAAAGAACGTGGGTATGTCAGTCCGTTCTCGCCAATCTTGGATACCGAGTAACCTGTGGGTGTGAACACGTTGTCGATACCCTTGATTACCCATATGCCATTCTCAGCGAACACGATAAGCTGCGAGCCTAGGACGTGTAGCTTACGTATGTTGTATGCGTCAGGGATATTCACGAAGCCACCGTCTGTGTCCAAGAGATCACTGATGCTTTCTGATGTAGGGTCATTGACCTGCAAGCATTCACCGAAGTCCCTGTCCTGCTGGATCAGCTTGGAAAAGAAGATGTTAGATGTGTTCTTGCCACCCATACCTGCATACCACACACGACCTGCATACGCTGCCACTGTGGCAAAGCGTGTGGTCTCTGTGTAGTTCTCTACGTTACCTAGGCCAGACTTAGTCTGACGGTCGATGTCGTACAGGTCGTAGGTGTAGGAGCCATTGGCAATCAAAGATGTACCAGCGAATACCTTCTGCCACGCTGAGGCACTGAAGTCACCAGTGGCGTTCTTACCTGAGTACCATGGGAGTGTAAGTGCTGGGTAGGCTGAGTTAGCTGTCTCGTATGTAACCAGTGCGGCTGTACCTTTGTTACCCTTCCAGCCTGTGTTCATGGTGTCGTACTCACGGGCGTCCGTTACGGAACCTGTGGCTAACTCCTCTTCGTATCCAGCTACGTCCCCTTGCCATTCAAAGTCACGGATACGGAAAGCGATACGCTCAGATGTGATTGTGCCCGTGGTCTCGTCGTATGTAACCACAAACGTGTCGATCTCCTCCGAGGCTACTACTAGCTTACCTTGGATCGAGGCTGTCTGGATTTCTACGTTGGCTGCTGAGATTGCCTGAGGGCGCTCATACGTTGTGAGGTCTAGTGTGAACCCTGTCTTGCTGTCTGACAGTGTGCCACCGCTCTCGCTGTAGAAGTGCAGGGTCTTGCCTAGCTGTACCACAACAAAGGTTAGGCCAGCCACTGCTCCTGCGTTCTCCCAAAGATTGACCGAGGAGATGATGCCGTCAGCAATAGAAGCTGAGGGGTTCAGTACGTTATTAGGTTCGTAGGCTAGGCCCAAGCGACGGCGACGTGAACCATCACGCTCCAATGAACAGTTGAGCTCATCGACAGAAGCGCCTTCGGGGAATGTAAGTTCGCCTGCCTCAGTAATCAAACCTTTGTTGAACTGAACGACTGGCTTCTGTGATGCTCTTTGTGCCATTAGCTATCCTCTTTAGATTTCTTCTTGGATGCAACTGTGGGTCGCATGTTGTCCATCTCAGCTACCACAGCATCGATAGCACCTTGTGCTCGCATGAAGCTGTTGTTCTCAAGTGAGGCTGGCAGTCTGTTCTGTGGACACTTAAACACCCAGTTGTTGAACCCCATTGGATTGGGGATAATGTAGATGGGCTGTGCGCGGTTCTTATGTTTCACCTCATAGTACGACCGGCCACTCACCTTATCGAACTTTGACACTGCGGTGTAGCGTTCCTTGTGGGTCTTAACCCCGAGGTACTCATCAAGATTAACCTGTGCCTTATGCAAAGCCTCTTGCAGTTCCTCGAGCTTTTTATCTTTAACGTCCATAGTGTGATAATCCTCTGGTTCGGATAGTATTGAACTTGTCGTTTTGTAGGTGAGACTTCTGTCTCCGTGCTGCTTGCTCTACCTTCGGATCAGGGCCACCCTTGAGTAGCGAGAAGGCTGTACTCTTACTCTCAGCTAAGAGGTAAGGGAACATGTGAGTGTCGATGTCCGGCACGAAGTTGTTATCTGTCATGTCGAATGTGGGGAGACGTGTGCCGTATGCACGTGAGCGTCCCTCTGTGAGTGTAGCGTCTACGCTTGCGTCGTAGCTGTTGAAGATTAGGTGCTCATCGTCGAAGCTAGTGTAGAACGTAGGCATTACTGCGTTACCTACACGTAGCACAGTGCCACCTTCCACCACCTCTACGTAGTTAGACTGTAGACCGTCAGCGCGACGGATGAAGTTTTCAGGTTCGCAGAAGCGGATGGTACTGTACGTGTACGAGTTGTCATCTGATGTGTCATACCACACCTTCTCGAGCTTCGTTACGTCTTCACCGTACTTCATGTGTGTGGGACGGGAGGTGTCCCCGAGTGATGTCAGCTTAACCAACTCTTTGTGCTCAGGCACTGTGCGGTTAGCCACCATGTTGTTGAAGGTGTCCTTAACGATCGAGGCTACCTGAGTTGCCTCAGTAGTATCAGCAATCGAGTTGACCTCCTCTGCGTCCATGTCGGACAGGATGTTCTGGACGATCTCAAGTAGCGTCATCTTCATTAGAGTACTCCCTCTGCGAGAATGTTGAGGCCAAAGACTTCGACGTCACCTGTGGAAGCCTGAACGAAAACCTCTACGTAGTCGTTGGTGCTAAGCTCTACGTACCCAACCATGGGTAAGGTTGTGATCCCATTAGAGCCTTGGACTGTCTGCTCTGCCACAAACTGGGCAGGGAGTGCTGGGCTACCGTTGAGGAATATTTGGGAAACAACCTCTACGTTAGAACCTGATGTCTGTAGTGCGAGTGTTGCGTGTATTTTGGTGCTTATTGTTGTGGCACCTGTGTAAGTCAAACGTCCTGCACCATTGTGCGAATACTGACGTTGTGCAGCGTGTGTTGCTGATGCTACGTTGACCAGTGTGAATGTTGCGGGAGCCGTGATGGTCGTCCCTGTTCCTGAGCTTACGTAGTTTAAAAATCCTGTAGGCGCTTGACGCCATTGGCCTGAGCCTGCTCCGTCAGCCACATAAACAGTATTGGCGTTTGCGGTGGCGATACCCTTTGGCTCGTGCAGTTCGGCTGAGGTAAGTGTGCTGTGTTGTACGGTTGCCATTAGGCTCTCCTATCAAATGGGTGAAGGGGCCCCCGAAGGGACCCCAAAGTAGTTTAGGCGATAGTCGGCAGAGTAACCACGTTTACGAGGTTTTCTGGACGGATCACTTTAGTGCCCCAACGAGCAGTAGTAACGAGCTCTTCACGCTGGAAGTCTTTGTTGAACTCACGGTCAACAATTGGGTCCTGACGCATAGCGCCTACGAAAGGCAGAACGTCAG
>UEXM01001210.1_pt1 | contig 22886 bp, 16 predicted proteins | sample 1796661 | NCBI WGS metagenome assembly UEXM01 (sample SAMEA4772469, study PRJEB27181) | metagenome | reverse complement strand
TTATTACAGAGCCGCTGAACTAGCAAAAATCAATGTACCATTAGCTCAATGCCACACTACACCCTCTGATCAAAAAGCTGCTATTGCTGATCAAACATGTGATTCAAATCCTCATAAAGTTATTATGATGGATGTCTCTGGTAACAACCACTTTGCATTTTTTGTGGGAAATCATAGTAAAAATGAGTCAGATAAATATATAGAAGCTACGATATTAAATAAAAATGATCTTATTGCTATATCTAAACAAAAAGCAATTGATGAGCATTTCTCAACATTTAAACACACACTTCAAACTGAACTAAGCCTAATGCCACTTTATCAAATAAGTCAGTCTTCTCATCTAGATAGACAAAACAACTGCCCCTCCCATGTAAATAATGCAGTAAAGGCTGTATTTGAAGAATATACATCATCTCGAATTCAAAACTGGGTAAATCATAAAGTTGAAAATAATATTAAAAATCCTGATAGCTTTTTTACATCAAAACCGATCATAGTTGGTGAGACCTTGTATCAGAGTCCGTGGAGTGAGGTGAGTAAGAATTTAAATTTAGAAGTTAATCTTAACAATGGAAGCGACGGGCAATACCGTGTTATTTTTTTAGCGAAGTGGATAAAAGAGTTAGGTGCGTTCAGTTTATCGGTAAACCCTTATTTAACTTATTTAGACGGTATTGCATTAAATCACTATAAAATATCAGCGCCATCAGTCTCCCAATGCTTAAAAAATGCTTTAGATAGAAATCTGTCATCATCAATGTCCTCGTATATTTCGAGCACTAATAATGGAGATACTTAGGGTTAGCATGTTGTAGGCGTCATCGGATGGCGCCTACAAATAAACAAGCCAAAAGCAATCCTTACTTAACCATATTCCCTTTAGCTCCCTATATGACCTAATCATTTTTTCTCTTCCAGAAGTGTAACTAGCATTTGCTCGATATTTTTTACGCTATAGGTAAGCGAGCGGATGAGCTCTACTTGGCTTTGTGGTTCATCGTTATTAGATTGGGCTGGCTGATCTGAAGTGAGGTTATCTTTTTGAGTTAAAATGGCTTCACGAAATTCACTGGCATTAACTACCCCAAGTAACGATACTAATGCACCGTGACCAGACTGCCCTGCAGTTTCAAAGCTTAAGCGGTATAAACCAAATAGTCGCATTAATGGCCCCTGACTCAATCCCACATCAGTGATTTTTTCAAGCGGAATCGATTTTTCTTCTTTAAAAAACACACCGCGTTTTACTACTAGCTTACGCTCTAATAAGTTAGCTGACATTGCTTTAAGCATACGCCCTGCCACGATCCAAATTATTAAGGCTACGATTGGAATCAATGGGATACCAACCAAACACACTAAGCAGGTAATAACCCCTAGCGTGATCCAGTAAGATTTTACTTTAGGGTTAAAACTTGCGGTTTTCAGGGCTAACTCAGACATTCATAACCTCCTTGATATTTATTCTATTAACCTAGGGAATATTGTGGCTGAATGCAACTATAATAAAAAAGCCGAGTATAAAACTCGGCTTCGGCTATCTTAGTGAAAGCTTATTGTAAGTTAACAATAATAAAAGGCGCTTCGAGATCATTTGCATTAACCACAAAGCGATATTCTCCTTCGGTTTCAATTAACAAGCTCAAGTTATTATTAGAAGCCGCTAAAGGTGTTTCACTCCCTAATATTACTTCTGAACTATCTCCACCAGCTCCTAAATTGACAGTACTCCAATCACTGGTAGCAACTTTAAACTCATATGCATCACTTTGTGCACTTAGCTGTTTGGAAAAAGTATATAAACCATCACCACTGTATGTGAATTGATCGTCTGTCCCCCACAAACTACCAGCGTCATTTAAACTGCCACGTAAATATAACGACACATTTCCAAATGGCCCTATTTTTACCACTGTCAGAGTTGGGTTTTCTTTATCTGAAGCATTAAACGAGAACAAATAGTTATCTGCGGTGTCTGCCGTAAAGCTAATATTAGCTCCATTAAAACTAAGTTGTTTTTCTACTCCCAATTGAACAACAGCCTCTTGCTCTGAATTAGCACCAAAATTCACGAGGTTCCAACTCTCTGAAGCAACTTTGAAACCAAAGCTCTCCCCAGCTGTCAGCGCCTTCATAATTTGATACTCGCCACTGCCAACATATTCAAATTGATCAGAGAGCCCCCACTCATTTAAATCACCACGAAGATACACCTCAGTGCTGCCATAAGGGACGATATCTGGCGCACCAACAGTTGCATCAGCACTCAAGCCAGCGCCTTGGCTCTCGCCTTGTGGTTTAACAAACACAGCCATAGTGTAAGCAGGCACAGTGAACGTGCCGTCGGTTTCACTGGCCGTAAAACTCACTTCCGTCATGCTACTATCTACACTGTTTTTAAGAGTTGGGTGTAATTCAAACCCAGTAGCCGTGAGTACCGTGTGTGAAAGTGCTTGCTGCGTCGCATTAATAACAACAACAACAGCATCTACTGCGATATCTAAATCAACGAGACCTTCACCATCGTCAATACTCATTACTATCAAACCATGCTGCTGGTTTTCACCTACATTATGAAAGCCCACACGGTCAATTACATCTTGTTCGGTGGTTAATCTAAATAATGGGCTGCTACTGCGAATTGCTAAAAACTCTTGGAACACATCGCCTGCATAAGCAATATCTTGTGGCATTGCCTGTGCATCAGAGTTAGCAGAAATAGGCATGATCTCAGGCCATTTTTCTTGGTTCTTCTCTGCGTTAGGTAGACCAATGTTCCAGTTATTATTCTCTTTGGTTAAATCAACAGCATTAAACCAATCACCGGCATTATAACTATCACGATCCATTGACTTAGAACGCAGTAAATCAGCACCCAGTTGCATAAACGGAATGCCTTGGCTCATAAGTGGAATAGACAACGCCATGTTGTGCGCACGCACACGTTGCTCAATACTCATGCTTGATGCATGCTTATATTGCAACTGATCCCACAGTGTTTCGTTGTCATGCTTTGATACGTAGTTAATGCTATCTGCTGGGTCTAACGCATAAGCTGTTGGTTGCGTGTTCCAGCTAAAGCTATTACCTTTTGCCGAATTACCTTTAAAATCTTTAAGAATGTAATTTTGTAAGTTGCCCGCCAGCGATAAACGTAAGGTATCTTGCTCCGCTAGATTGCCATCTGTCGGGTTATTACTAAACATTGCACCACCACGCACGGCTTCACGAATACGGTCATTGAATGTGCCCACTTCGGAGCCTGCCATATCAGCTTGCTTAGCTTGAGTGAACAAACGGTTATTAGCCACTTCACCAAAGTCCCAACCTTCACCGTAGAAGTAGTTATCTGGGTCAACCGCTTGCACCGCTTCGCGCGCAGCTAAAATGGATGACTTAGGCATATGCCCCATTACATCAAAACGGAAGCTGTCATAACCAAAGTCGCGAGCAAGAATAACCATTGAATCTGTAACGAATTTGTCCATCATCACATGTTCAGTTGCTGTGTTTTCACAGCACGTTGAGCGTTCAATCGCCCCAGATACTTCGTTGTAACGGTGGTAATAACCAGGCACTAGTTTGTCGAAGACTGATTTTTCCCAGACGCCTGATGATGTTGTGTGGTTATAGACCACATCAAGTACCACACGAAGTCCTACTTCTTGTAATGATTGCACCATGGCGCGTGTTTCAAGTACACGAGCAATACCTTCACTGCTTGATGCATATGAACCTTCAGGCGCAATAAAGTGATGAGGGTCATAACCCCAGTTAAAGCCGTCTAAATCACGCATCGCACTGGCTAGTGCTTGTGCATCATCTGAGCCAGGTAGGTAACTTTGCATAATATCAACAATGATGCTGTTTTTATCTTCGATTTTACAGGCATCTGCTTCATCGTTTATACGCTCACATAATTTACCTAAGGTGTCAGTGATTTCAACACGCTCTGAAGCATCTTCTTCAATAGTGCCAATATCAGTCACTGGGAGTAAATGAAAGTGTGTTAAGCCTTTATCAGCTAATTGCTTAAGGTGCTGCATTGGCACGCTTTCAAGTTCAGTGAATGCCAGGTATTTACCGCGATTTGCTTCGCTCACTGACTGATCGCGAACACTAAAATCACGTACATGGCCTTCATAAATAACCGCATCTTCTGGGTTAGCCACTGTTGGCACAATGCGCTCGTCCCAGCCCTCTGGTTTAGTGTCGTCATCGCTCAAGTTTATCAGCTGTGAATAAAGCCCATTACTCGATACATTGAGTGAGTAAGGGTCGGTACTCCATAAGCTTTCAATTGCTTTAGTGGTTGGGTGATAGACATCAAACGCAAAGCGATAATAATGACGGTCGTATTGGCTGTCTAAACTGACTGACCAAATACCGGTATTGTTGTCTAACGTCATGGCGGTGCTATGTACTTGTGCTTTATCAGCGTCAAATACATTGATCATCATATTGCTAGCGGTGGGTGCCCAAACTGAAACATCAATTGCATTGTTATTATAATGCACGCCTAACATGGCTTCATTCGCGTCACTTTCACCTTGGGTGTACAGTGCATCAAGGGCTTTTGCTGTTTGCACTAAACTGGCTTCAAGTAGCTTGCCGTCCGCATCGTAGCCTGCAACAACAAGCTGTTGCTTTATAAGCTGCTTTGCAGCGTCCGCATCCCAACTGCCTTGATAAGCAGTCCAATCCGTTAAGTGTGGTACTTTTGCAGCTTGCTCATCACTTAACTCGGTTGCTGTAAGCTCAACGGTTTCACCATTTAGCCCAGTGTCTAAATCAACCACCAAGTCAGCAGTTGCAGAAGAATGTAACTTAATGATTTGCGTAAGCTCATTACTTGGCTTATACAATACTGTATTTAAATCAATCCAATGTGCTGATGCGCCATCAATCGCAACCGGGCGTTCACCTAAGCTTGCAACTGGGAACTCAAATACAGATGGCTCACCGTCAAAGGTAAAGTTCATACGCACAAAACGCTCATCGTCTTGCATCAGTGGCATAGTTAAATCCACATCACCATGGGCTTTGCCGGTGCCTTCTGTGCCAATATGTATGATGAAATTAGCGCACTCGGTGTAACCGTCTTTGAGTGCCACAATCCAGTAAGCACCATAATTTGGATCAATACCGTCGTATTCGTGACCATCAGCCCAATCAGTAGCATCAAACGGCGGCGCATAAGCATCACAACCGTCGGTATTCCATGAATGTAAGCGGTAGCCTTCGTACCCTTCATTTTCAGGGCGCTTATAAAATAATACGGCTTCATTCTCCCCAGCGAACACAACCGGATCAGGTAAGTCCGGATTATAGCCATTGATACAGCTTTCATTGTTCGCATCAGGAAATAACGGTGCGTCGCAAGAGATAGGTTCGGGATCAACGCATTGAGTCCCTTCGGTGTTAGGAACTTGTGGTACATCACACGTTAAAAGAGTTTGCCCTGCTTTTACATCGCTACTACCTGAACCACCACAGCCAAACAGTAACGTTAAGCTCACTGCGAATAGCAAATGAGTCATTTTAGTTATTATATTCATTATGTATGCTCCAATTTGCATTAATGGCTATAGGTAAAACCTAAATAAACCTGACGTCCAAAGTACTGGGTAGTCCCAGTAATACTTTCATTTCCAAAGTAGCTTTGAGTGGGTTCATCGGTGAGGTTATTAACCTGTAGCAACATGCCAAATGAGTCTGTAAATTGGTAAGAGGTTTGAAAATCGACTACGGTCTCGGCGTCAAAATTTACCACTTGTTCATTAATAGCCACTTGCTCTGACACAAAGTCTGAGCGATAGCGCACGTTAAGGCGGGTTTCAAAATTATCTAAGCTATAAAATAAAGTGCCGTTTAACACATTTTTAGACAAACCAGGTAAGCCTTGTGTAACTGTTTCACCACCTAAGCTGGTGATAGATTCAACTTCGCTTTCGGTGTATGAGTAGCTCCCGTTAAAACCGAGGCCATCAAACGGCGCGGGCAAAAACGAAAATACTTGCGTATAGGCAAGTTCAATACCGCGAATATAACCACCATTGGCGTTATTTACCGCCGTTGTGTAAGTGCCGTTAGTTGTGGCAACTTGCTCGCCGCTGACGGGGTTTTCTATATAGTCTGGAACATTAAAACCGTTACCTTTAAAGTCAAACCCTTCAATGGCGATGGTATCGATAAACGAATCAATGTTTTTATAAAAACCTGCGATCACTAGCGCACCATCTGACTCATCAAAATAATGCTCATAAGAGATATCGTATTGGTCGGCATAAAATGGTTTTAAGAATGGGTTATTGGTACTTGATCCGTTAATTTTTCCAGTAGTTTCATCAGCTTGTGCACTGGCATCTCCCGCTAGGCGATTAATCGGTGGACGCGACATCACTTTAGCCGCCGCAAAGCGTAATTGCGTGTTATCCGTTAGCTGAAAGTTTAAATTAAGGGATGGCAGATAATCGGTATACGTTGTGCCAAGTACATTAGGTAAATAATTTTGATTTATGATGCCGATGCTGTCGGTAATGTTTTGCGCACCCAGTGCCAAATCACCATTAACGTTTTCTAAAATAGTGGCCGATTGGTCGGTATCTACACGGCGAATACCAATATTACCCAGCACTGGCATAGTGCCAATTTCAGTATTAATATTGAGCATGGCGTACGCTGAAAGCACTTCCTCGTATACCGAACCACTTTGTAACATAGTCCACGAGTAGTTAGTGGTGTAACCTTGTGGATCTACTACACCATCTGCGTTACCCCAGGTGGTCACCGGTGTAGGCGCACCTTCTGGGAACCACGCATTGAGCGCTTTATCTACATCAATCGCTAAATAGGATGGAAAGTAGCTAAACTCGCCTTCCCAATCAACAACATTTACGATGTCATTGGTTAAACGCAGTGGCGGCTCAGTTGCTGAGAAATCACCGTCATTGCCGTATTCAAACACCGAACGATTGTTGCTGTATTCGCGATCTGAATAACGCGCACCAAATTCCACAGAGCTAAACCAGCTGTTATCCAACTCGTATTTAAAATCAATGCGATAAGCTTTTACTTCATCTTCATTTTGATAAGGGTAAATACCGTACTTACTGACCATTACCCGGTCGATATCGCTAAATGCAGCGGCTTGATTAAAGCCTACATCCGGTAAATTCAAACCATTGAGCTGGTAGTTTATTGATACATTTTTATCTAACACTGGTTCTTGCGCTGTCGCATCTTCGGCAACCAACGCCCACAATAAACCATTGTGGAAATTACTTTTAGCCCGTGACAACGACACATCAACGTTAACATTTAAGCGCTCTGTCACTTGCCAATCAGCGTTAATGCCATAGCTATCTACTTCGTCAAAGTCTTGGTTATCATCATTGACAATTTCAACACGAGTGTAGCCTTTTGAAGTACGATTAACAGAGGCGCCAACCACTGAATTACCCTCTAGCTGAGCGTTTGTATAAGTGGCCGTTGGGCCGCCTAACTTTACTCGTAAACCACGGGCAAATGACTCAGTATCAAAGCGTGATAAAAACACGTCTCCTTTTAATTTAAAATTATCCACCGGCACCCACTCAATCGCCGCCATATAACCGTTACGGGTTTCTTCACCCCCTAAATGCTGGAGCTCAAAGCCTTCGCTGATATATTCGTTTTCTGGTTTTACTTCAGGGCCATTAGTATCATTAGCAACACCGTCGACATCTTTATGATCGTTATAGGCCAGGCCAATAAATTGTGTTGCTACGCTTGGTTGAAATAACCGTGCATAGCCAAGCGCAACACCTAAAGTATCGTCAAGATACTTACCTTGATAGGAAAAGCTGATGCGATCGCCAAACTCAGTGGCATCGTTCACCTCTGACGCTCGGTCGTTGTACATACCTCTGGCGTTAACCACAAACTTGTGTTGCTGATCATTATTAAGCGGGCTGGCTGTTTGCAGCTCTACCGTACCTGCCACGCCGCCTTCAATTAATGACGCCTTTGGTGATTTATACACCGCAGCTGAGCTGATCAACTCAGACGGGTATTGATCAAACTCAATACTGCGACTGCCGCTAGTTGATACTTGCTCGCGACCATTCAAAGTTGAAAATACAAAGCCACCGGACATACCGCGAATATTGATTTCTGCCGCTTGGCCGCCGGTTCGTACCGCAGAGATCCCCGGTAGTCGTGTCAGCGCATCAGCCATAGATACATCAGGCAAAGCGCCTAAATCATCCGCCGACAACTGCTCTGATACCGTATCGGTAAAGCGCTTTTGATTAAGTGATTGGATTAAACTACGACTAAAGCCACGCACTTCAATGACTTCAAGGTCTTCTTCTAGTTGTGGTTTTTTTACGGTGTTTGGTGCGTCACTTTCAGCCGCAGCCAAGGCATTGCAGGTTGCAAACATCGCGAGCATTAACGCACTCAGTTTGAATTTCCCCATGAGTTTCCTACCCTATTGATTTTATAATTGTGTGCTGTTTATTTTTAATTTGTGGATAAAATAAAACCAATAAAGTGTAACTAAAAAGTAAATCAAATGTAATGAATACGTATGCACCAGCAAGGGCAATAGCTAGCAAGGAAAGGAACTTAGTCATGAAGTGCTGCGATCATGTGGATAACGTAAAATATATCGACCAACTAAAAGGAAAAGTCAGCCACACGTCGTTATTTCACAGGAGCATTAAAAATTACTAAAACAGTTTTTAAGGTAAGCGGTAAGGATTGCTAAAATTGAATAAACTACACCATAAGCACCACTCTTATTGCCAACCCTATAAAAACCACCGCTAATATTTTATCAAGCCAAGGGGATGATTTAGTAAAAGCAAAACGCTTTTTTGAAAGCTCTGTCAAGGCTGCAACAAGCAAATACCAGCCGGTATCAATCAACAACACGGTTAAACACATGATCATACCAACCTGAAAAGTTAAGTTTACAGGGTCAATAAACTGTGAGAACAAGGCTAAAAAGAATACAGCGAGTTTAGGGTTCAAAAATGCGATAGCAAAACCATCTTGTAGCGCTTGTTTGCTATTACCACTTTGCTGAGCAATCTGTAACTCATCAGCACTTGGTTTTGAAAATAGTATTTTCAAACCTAAATACGCTAAATAGGCTGCCCCTAAGTACACTAAAAATTGATACACAGTAGGAAACTGCAACATCAATGCGCCTAACCCCAACAGTGAAGCTGCGGCATATAAGCCCACTCCAAAACCATGACTTAACGCTGCCAGCATGCCATTTTTCATGCCACCGCTTAAGCTATGTTTTAATACCACAGCTAAACTGGGCCCGGGAGACATCGCCCCCATCATGCACACCAGTGCTAAGCTAAACCATAATGATAATGCCATTAGTAACCCTTATATTTCTTCATTTTCAATAAGTAATGCATAACCATGCACTTGCCCATAAAAGCCTGTCAATGGCACTGCGTTTATTACTTTCCAGCCATCTTGGTTTAATTCCAGTATGCGATCATTTAGTGCGACTATATCTACCCCACCCAAAAAACGGGCCTTTCTGAATTCGATTACTTTTTGCATTATAAATACCTGCTTTATAGGCTGTATTCAAAATCATAATGGTGAATACCCTGCTCTATTCGTATCGCCATACTGCCTGTTAATCCTGCGAGCTCATTGGTACCAGAGTCGGGGACAACTTTTAAAATCAAGCTATCTTGGCCTTTGTCCATCAGCCCAAAGTGCTGTAATACAAAACCACCTTGCAAACCATCAAGTTCGCCTATTACTTGCTCAATAGCCACGTAACCGGCACTGCCTTGAGTGGGGGTCATGGCGCTGAGCATTTCACCTTGGCTAGTTGCGGTTAGGCCACCAGTAAATTGTTTATCAATCGACATACGACCTAAATTAACGCCTTGCAGCCCGTGTGCATACCCCTCTATAGGCGCTAATGTAACGGTAAACTCGCCTGTTACCTGTTTAGTTGTCATAATTTTTCCTTATTGATGATTTTTAATACTATTGATTTTTAATCTATTGATGCCATATCTATACCTTAATCATCAATAAGAATCTACTATGCCTACAGACAAGCCTGCTTCAGATAAAGCCGCCTTTAGCGCTTTATTCCCTATATTCAATTTTATTAAGCCTTATAAATGGGTAGTTTTAGGGGCTTTAGTGGCGTTACTGGCCACCGCAGGGGTTAATTTATCGCTAGGCCAAGGCGTTAAATTTGTGATTGATCATGGCTTTATTGCCGGCTCGCAAGCGCAATTACAACAAGCTGTGTTGGTATTAATTGCTTTGATCAGTTTATTGGCAGTGGGTACATTCAGCCGATTTTATTTAATGTCGTGGATTGGCGAACGAGTCAGTAACGACATTCGAAAAGCCGTGTTTAATCGTATTGTTACCTTGCACCCGAGTTACTTTGAAGAAAATCGTAGCGGCGAGCTGATGTCGCGTTTAACCACCGACACCACATTACTACAATCTATTATTGGATCGTCATTTTCTATGGCACTGCGAAGCGCGCTAATGTTAGTTGGTGGTTTAATTATGCTGCTTGTTACTAATTTAAAGCTTACCTTGGTCGTTGTGGCCTGCGTCCCTTTAGTACTGGTGCCTATGTTGGTTTTTGGAAAAAAAGTACGCAAACTAGCAAGCTCCAGCCAAGATGCGATTGCCGATATAAGCACCTACGCGGGTGAAATCATTCAAAACATAAAAGTGGTACAGAGTTATAGCCATGAACAACAAGAGCAATCTGCTTTTGCACTTGAAACCGAAAAAGCCTTTAATGTTGCCAAAAGCCGAATTAAACAACGTTCGTTTTTAATTGCAGCGGTTATTTTTCTTACCTTTAGTGCTATTAGTGCCATGCTCTGGGTAGGCGGTAGTGATGTGCTCGCAGGCACTATGACGGGCGGTGAACTTGGCGCGTTTGTGTTCTATGCCATTATGGTGGCCATGTCGGTAGCGACCGTTGCAGAGGTTTATGGTGAACTACAGCGCGCAGCAGGAGCAGCAGCAAGGTTACTCGAGCTACTTGCGGTTGAAAGTAAAATACAAAACCCCGAAATTCCACAAGATGATCAGTTACATGCAACAACCAGCAACAGTGCAATTTCACTTGAAGGTATTAGTTTTAATTACCCTTCTCGCCCAGATGTAAGCGCATTAAATAATATCAGCTTAAATATTGAAACAGGTAAAACTGTGGCTATTGTTGGCCCTTCCGGTGCGGGTAAAACTACCTTATTTGAACTATTGCAGCGCTTTTACGATCCAGCCAGCGGAGCGATTAAGTTTCATAATATAAATATTAAACAGTTGTCATTAAACACCTTGCGTAACAAAATGGGGATGGTGGCACAAAACCCGATTTTATTTAGCTCTGATGTTATGCATAACATTCGCTATGGAAACCCAAGCGCCAGTGACGAGCAAGTTTATACGGCCGCCAAACATGCCCATGCTGATGAATTTATAAAACAGTTACCACAAGGCTATAACAGCTTCTTAGGTGAACAAGGTGTAAGGCTATCGGGTGGGCAAAAGCAGCGTATTGTTCTTGCTCGCGCCATTTTAAAAGACCCAGAAATACTGCTACTTGATGAGGCTACCAGCGCGCTTGATGCGCAAAGTGAGCATCATGTTCAGGCCGCACTTGAACACTTAATGCAAAATAGAACAACGCTGATTATTGCCCATAGACTGGCCACGGTAAAACATGCCGATATGATTGTGGTAATGGAAAATGGCGAAATAAAAGCTACAGGCACTCATCAGCAATTAATGGCAAGTAACCCTTTGTATCAAAAACTATGTGAATTACAGTTTAATCTAGATTAATTGCGCTTTAGTAGTTACTTTTTATGAAGCCATTTATTCATTGCGGTATCGTAAGCCTTTGTTAGCTTGGTTTTATCGCACTTTACACCAACGATATAACTCTCTGGCAAGTCCTTTTTGGGCATAACCCCGGCACCAATAGATACCTTTTTAAAACAGCTATCACCTCGTCGGTAAGTGGTAAATTGCATATTTTGCTGCTCGATTTTTAACAGTGGCTTTACCTTACCTGCATGCTCTTTTGGGACTGTGATGCGCTTTTTCTGAAGGTCATTCTTTGCAGTATCAGAATAGCCAGTTTGTTGCTTTAAAATACTGTTGAGTCCTTTGTTTAAATCGATCTTTTTGTAAGGCTTTAAAATTACAGGCTGAGTATTTTTCGTGATGGTATTTAGCGGCTTAGTCGTTTTCTCTGTTTTTTTATAATTAATATTTAGTGGTTTTGATTGGGTTGCATTAATAGGCTCAATAGATTTAATTTCTGTATTTTTATTTGTATGAGCGCGTTGTTGAGGAACTTGTTGTGTTGCTTTAATTTTAGCTGGCACACTTACCATATAAGCTTTAATGGGGATTGATTGTGGCGGCTTTATTTTAGGTGCTTTTAATGAGGCAACAAAAAACAAAACTAATCCATGTAAACATACCGATAAAATAATTGCCGTGCGCCACGCTGCCATAAATATGTCCTTATCGAAGAACTATTTGTGACAGCTAACGCAGGCAAAAGTGCCATTAAAATATACAAAACCACGCATTTGCGCGGTTTTAGCTATTAACCTTGTGTATTAGGCACTATTTGAATTTCGACGCGGCGGTTTTGCGCGCGACCATTCGCGGTATCGTTAGTCGCTATTGGGCGTGATTCGCCATAGCCGCTCGTGCTTACTCGTGCAGCCATAATTTGTTGGTTTACCAAGTAATTTTTTACACTTTGTGCACGCTGCTCTGAAAGAGTCATATTGTAACTATCTTTGCCCGTACTGTCGGTGTGACCTTCAACACTTAAGTAGGTTTTTTCGTATTTATTCATTACACTTGCTATCGCATTTAGAGTGTCATGAAAGCCCGATGAAATATAAGATTGATCAGTCGCAAACGTAATATTAGAGGGCATCACTAAGCGTAAGTTATCACCTTCACGTACCACTTCAACTCCCGAACCTGCTAGTTCATCACGAAAAGCAGCTTCTTGTTTATCCATGTAATCACCTACAGCAGCACCCGCTAGCGCACCAATAGCTGCACCAATAAAAATACGTTTATCTTTGTGGTTACCTGTAGCTTTACCTAAAATACCACCCGCGGCTGCACCTATAGCGGCACCTTTACCTGTGTTATTCATTTCACAGCCAGAAAGTAATACAGCAACGACAGTGACACTTAAAAGTGATTTAGTTAACGTCATGGTGATTTCCTATTCATTTAGAATTTATTATTGCGATTATGCAAATATATGTATGAACCAACAATGAAGAATAACGTATAAGCGTTGATATTGCCTATCAAATAAGGAAGTAGTGATAGCGTTTCATAATAATGTCATACTTGTTTGTGACAATTTTATGATTTATCAAAAGGCGATTGCCACTATGTTAATTGCGATTTTTAGGCAGTTTTTTTTGCTTGGCTGCATGAGTTTTGGCGGCCCTGCCGCCCATTTAGGTTACTTTAAACATCACTTTGTTGATTCGCTGCGCTGGTTAAGTATCAATCGCTATTCACAGCTAATAAGCCTCAGCCAAGCTCTGCCTGGCCCTGGCTCTAGTCAGGTTAGCTTTGCTATTGGCGTAGAACGTGCTGGTGTTCTCGGTGGTATCGCTGCGTTTATAGGCTTTACCCTGCCTTCGTTTTTGATCATGGTGCTAATTGCAATAAGTGCACATCAGTTTGATGCTGTTTATTTTGCTATTATTGCAGGTTTGAAACTATTTGCCGTGGTTATTGTTGCTGATGCGACCCTTAGTATGGCGAAAAGCTTTTGCACCAGTGCGGTACTTAAACTTCTGGCAATAATGAGTACTTTAGCACTGATTTTATTTCCTATGTTGGGCACTCAAATCGCCATTTTAGTAACCGCTGCCATTATCGGTGCTTTATGGCCTTTACTTAACTTAGCTAAATCTACAGAAAATGTTAGCAGAGAAAAAACCAACATCAATTGGATTGCTCTTGGCTTATTTGCACTACTACTTGCCATCAGCTTTATCCCACTTGGCGAAAACGCTGCGTTATTCGCGCCTTTTTACCAAGCAGGTGCCATGGTATTTGGCGGCGGACATGTTGTGTTGCCAGTACTTCAAGCGGGTGTGCCTACGTTAAGTGATGATCAATTTTTAACGGCTTACGCCAGTGCTCAGGCTATACCTGGACCGATGTTTACTATAGCGACCTACTTAGGCGCGCAGCTAACTACCGAGCAGCCAATGATGGGCGCAATCATAGCTACATTATTGATATTTTTACCCGGTTTTTTACTGATGCTGGCGTTTCAAAAAAGCTGGATAAACTTGGCCAGTAATCCTCGCTTTGCCAGCTCAATTGCAGCGCTTAATGCTACTGTAGTTGGCTTTTTGGCAGCTGCATTATATTCACCCATTTGGACTTCTGCCGTAAGCAATATTTGGCAAATTGCATTAGTGATTGCTGCGTTTGCATGGTTACGTATTAAAAAGCCACCTATTTGGTGGCTATTGTTATTGTTTATTGGTGTTGGCCTTGGACAGCATTATTGGGCACTTTAATGCTGGGTTTACCTGCCATATTGGCCCCGTCAGCTGGGCTTAATTGCCCACTGACACTTTGATAAGCGCGCAGCCCAAACACAGGTAATACGGCCAGTAAATGGTCCATAATTTCAGCTTGTAAGTGCTCGTACGATATCCAACGTTTGTCTTCACTGAAGCAGTAAAACTCAATCGGTAAGCCATGATTAAGCGGTTGTAGTTCACGCACCATAAGTGTGAGCGAGGTATTGATTTTACTGTGTTGTTTTAAGTAACCCTCTGCATAGCGACGAAATAGCCCTAAGTTCGACACCGGATCGGGAAGTGTGCCTAGTCGAATATATTCTTGCAGTGGTATAGCCGCTTCTATTTGCGCTTTAAAATCGTCATCAACTAAAAAGATGCTGTTCATATCAATGTTTAAAGAACGCTTGATGCGTCGCCCACCAGATTCTTGCATACCGCGCCAATTTTTAAATGAACCGGCCACCAGCATATAAGTAGGGATGGTCGTTATGGTGTTATCCCAGTTACGCACTTTTACAGTATTAAGTCCTAAATCAATTACTTCGCCATCGGCGCCGTAGTTATCTACTTGGATCCAGTCCCCATAGGTCACTAAACGATTAGCGGCAATTTGAATGCTGGCGACAAAACCTAATATGGTGTCTTTAAATACTAATAAAGTAACAGCGGCGATCGCACCAAAACCAGAGAGAATATAAGTCGGCGATTTTTCAAGCACAATACTAACAATTAATATTGAACACACAATAAAGGTGATCAGCTTAACCACTTGAATTAAGCCTTGAATAGGTACTTCGCGAGCAAAATCTAATTGGTTATAAATAGCGCCAGCAATGCTCACTATGCTGCTAATAATAAAACCAATATAAATAATTAATAATGCTTGGCCAATGGTTTCAAGGATCTCTTGAGCAATTGCATTAACCGGATAAACACTATCAAATGTGGCTAAAAAAAATACACAACATAACAAGCAAGCAATTCGTTTATTCAGCTTAGTTAACATAGGTGACAATGAACCAATACGCTCAGGAGAGAGTTTAGTCACCACCTTTTGAATACCCGGTAACATTAAGCGACGAGTAAATAAGTAAACAAATAATAATGAAAGAATGCCAATTGATGAGGCGGTGATTGCACTGAGAAAAAAAGCATCGGGGACTTTTTCAAACCAAGGAGTAATTAGCTCCTGTAGGTGTGTTTTGCTCATGGTATTTCAATTTCCTTACTGGGTGTTAATTCAGTACTAGCTTGTTGAATATGAATAGCGCTTAATTGCTTATCTTTTACTGTCCATAAGTTATTTAAGTATTGCTGAAACTGGGCCCTGAATGCCTTATCGGTTTGGTAACTGCCAATCATCTGTGTATTTATTGGCATAACCTCAATAGTAATATGAATAGACTCCAACTCGCCTTTTAAAATATTACGACACACATGATCTGACTTACCGCTATACACTAAACTGGTGTTAAGCATAGCGTCAAACTGCTCGTTTAAAACCTCTAAGGCAAAAGCAGTTCCACCAGCCTTAGGTTTTAATAAATGCTGAAAAGGACTTTGTTGATGCTGGTGCTTTTGCGCAGTAAAACGCGTACCTTCTACAAAATTAACTATGGTTGTAGGATGATGACGAAAGTTACGGCAACTGCGCTTAGTACGCTCGACATCTAAGCCTTTTAAATTCGGATTTTTAGCCAATTGCGCTTTGGTCACTCGTTTCATAAAGGGCATACCCATCGCCCACGCACCAGTGCCAATAAATGGCACGTATTTAAGCTCATCTTTTAAAAAAAACTTAGGGGCTGGCAATGCATCCAACGAGCTCAATACTGCAATATCAAGCCAGCTAATATGATTACTGATTAGCAAATACCAACTGTTGGCGTTTACCTCCCCACTAATATTAACTTTAATATTATTACAGCCTAACCACAGCCCTAAGCGGTTACCTTTGCACCACCCTTTATACGCACTGTGTAATAATTTACTCACTACGGGTATGGGCAGCACTAATTTAACTAACCCTAGGGTAAGCACTAATGCGCCAAATATTATTAAATTAGCAAATAAAACACAGCCAACAATTAAGCCATTTAACCAATTAGGTAACCATTTTTTTAGCATAACTGTCAGCTCATTTTGTTATTTTTGTTTGAGATTGACCAACGTCTGGTTTTTTTCTTCCCACACGCGATTTAATTCACTTTGAAAACGTACTCTAAAGTCAGGATCATTAGTGTAATCACCAATTAAGTCGTCACTAACGCCTTTTACTTCAACATGTACATCAATGTGTTTTACTTTACCGGCTGCAAAATCCATAAAGGTAGGAATGCCCTCAGGGTAATGAATAGTGACATTTACCACTTTAGAAATTTGCTCACCCATGGCTTGCATCACAAACGCCACACCACCCGCTTTCGGTTTAAGTAAGTGAGGAAACGGGCTATTTTGACGCGCATGCTTTTGCGCTGTAAAACGCGTCCCTTCAACAAAGTTAACCACACTGACTGGCATTTCTTTAAATTTTTCACAGGCTTTACGGGTGGTTTCTAAATCTTTACCACGCAATTTAGGATTCTTTTTTAATTGGCTTTTACTGGTACGGGTCATAAAAGGAAAGTCGAGTGCCCACCAACACAAACCTAAAACAGGTACGTAAATAAGCTCTTTTTTCAAAAAGAAGTTCAAAAAAGGTATTTTTCGGTTAAACACCCGCTGTAACACTAAAATATCCACCCAGCTTTGGTGGTTAGCAATGACTAGGTACCAATCTTTTGATTTAAGCTCTTCAAGGCCAATAACATTAAGTTTAGTTGGCGTTAATAACGTCTGATTTAACGTGTTGAAGGTCACCCAAATAGAGGCACATTGCTTGGCCGTCCAGCTCATTAATTTTTGTAGTGGTTTGATTGGGATTAACTTAACGATGCCACAAATAAAAATAGGCACAAACCAAAAAAGAGTGTTTATTGTATAAAAGAAAATACTAAATACACTGCGAATAACTGACATTACTTCTATTCCTTTAAACATCGCGCAGCCACTAAGACCGCGCTTAACTATGCAACTAAATTAATCTTCAAAATAGGTGTAGCCCTCAAGCCCTGCATTGAGCTCGGCTAGGTACCCTTCTTTACAGTGTTCTGATACATCAAGTTTATTAATTTGAGTGGCAAAGTTATCAGCTAATAACTCGCTATCATAATCAACAAATTTTAATACATCCTTAACGCTGTCACCTTTAATGGCATTGGTTAATACATATCCTTGCTCATTAAGCTCAACATGGACTGAGTCGGTATCACCAAATAGGTTATGTAAGTCACCTAAAATCTCTTGGTATGCCCCCACCATAAACATGGCAATATAATACTGCTGACCTTGTGTATATTCAGGGATAGGTAAACTAGTTTCAATACCTGCACCTTCAACGTACTCACGTATTTGCCCGTCAGAATCACAAGTAATGTCTTGGATAATCGCGCGCTGAGTAAGCGGCTGCGTTAGGTTTTCGATGGGCATGACCGGAAATAACTGCTGAATACCCCATACATCAGGTAATGACTGAAACAATGAAAAATTCACAAACAGTTTATCGGCTAGTTTTTCGTTTAAATCATCTAGCACTTCGCGATGAGCACGTGCGTTAACGCTTAACGATGCACGAACTCGGTGTAAAATCGTAAAGTAAAGCTGCTCTATTTTCGCCCACTCTAGCATGCTCACTAAACCATGCACGTATTGATCGTGTGCTTCGCTAAATAAGTGCATAGCATCATGATATATTTCAAGTGCCATACGTGGGTTCAAACGTTGTAAGCATTGCCACATTTCATCTAGCACTAATGCGCTGTTTTCCAATGGCGGTTCTGGGTTTAAATGATTCGGTGCTTTTTCTACATCAATGACATCAGTGATCAACACTGCATGATGAGCCGTTAATGCACGGCCAGATTCGGTAATAATAGCAGGGTGCGTTAAGTTATGCTGATCGCACACATCGGCAAATGCATTCACTACGTTACGCGCGTATTCTTCGACTGTGTAGTTCATTGAGCAGGCACTGCGTGAGCCTGAGCCTTCGTAGTCAACGCCAAGCCCGCCACCCACATCAACCGTATTTAGCGGTACACCGTATTGAGTTAATTCAGCAAAATGGCGAGCACATTCGCGCAAGGCACGATGAATATCACGAATATTGGCGATTTGAGAACCAATATGAAAATGCACCATTTGCATTAAATGCAATTTGTTATGTTGCTTAAGTACTTCCACTGCACTGAGTACTTGCCCTGCAGTTAAACCAAACTTACCTTTTTCACCACCGGTATTTTGCCATTTACCTTTGCCAACCGAATTTAAGCGAATACGAATTCCAATAGCCGGTTCAATGCCTAAATTATCAATTTCTTCAAGCAATGTGGTTAGCTCTGAGAGTTTTTCAACCACAATTTTAACGCTGTGTCCCATTGCTTGACCAATACAGGCTAAACGTAAAAACTCACTGTCTTTGTAGCCGTTGCATACAATTGTAATAGGCTCTTTCGCCACCCCTAAAATGGCCATTAGTTCAGGCTTAGAACCGGCTTCAAGTCCCACTAAGCCACTTGGGTGAGCTAATAACTTACTCACAACAGAGCGCTGTTGGTTTACTTTGATAGGATAAACACAGGTGTATTTGCCGTTATATTCGCGGTTAGTGCGCGCTTGAGTGAAGGCATTGGTGAGCGTATCGACACGATTTTTTAAAATATCAGTAAAGCGCACCAGTACGGGCAATGTTAACCCTTGCTGCTTAAATTGCTCAGTAAGCTGACTTAAAGAAATGGCAGGTTTTGTTTGGTCGCCATCAGGATAGGCTATCAACTCACCTTGTGCGTTAATATCAAAATAACCATCGCTCCAATGAGCAACATTGTATGTAGCACGTGCTGTTTCTAAACCCCAAGTCATGGCAACTCTTCTTTATTAAATTAGGTGTAAAGGGGCATTTTAATACGTCACTATCTGCTAAGCTAACAAAAATTGAACTTTCCCCTCTTTATAGCTAACTTTATTCGCTAAAGAGAGTAAAATTTGATTGAGCAATAGGCCAAGCACTGGCAGAATTGCCTCCTTTTTTTCATACTCAACCAAAAGTGTAACAACAACTATGGCAAATTTAGATCAAAGTAAGTGGTTTACTGAAATTAGCGACCGAGATGGCAGCGCATTTTCATTACGTATTAACAAAAAGTTAGATGAAAAACAGTCTCCTTTTCAAAAAGTAGAAATGTTTGAAACCACAGACTTTGGTAATTTAATGATCATTGATGGTTGTACTATGGTAAGTAGCCGTGAAAACTTTTTTTACCACGAAATGATCAGCCACCCAGCATTACTGGCGCATCCAAACCCAAAAAACGTAGTTATTATTGGTGGCGGCGATTGCGGTACATTACGTGAAGTGCTCAAGCACCCAAGTGTAGAAACTGTTACACAAATAGATATTGACGAAGTGGTTACCCAAATGTCGTTAAAGTACTTCCCTGAGTTATGTGAATCAAATAACGACCCACGTGCTACTGTGATGTTTGACGATGGCATTAAATACATGCGCGAAGCAGCTGGTGAGTCTATTGATGTAGTAATTGTTGATGGTACTGATCCGGTAGGCCCAGGTGAAGGTTTATTTAACCATGCGTTTTATACTAGCTGTTTAAACGCACTTCGCCCTGGTGGAATACTGGTACAACAAAGTGAATCGCCATTAATGCATATGCCACTGTTGGTTGAAATGCGCGAAGCTATGCTAAGTGTTGGTTTTAACGATTTACAAACTCTTCCATTCCCACAACCTATTTACCCAAGTGGGTTATGGTCAGTGACGCTAGCTCGCAAATCTGAAGCATTTAATGGCTTTAGAGAAGACGGCGCAGCCATAATTGCTGAGCATAGTGAATACTACAATGGCGGCATTCATCACGGTGCACTCGCAACACCTAATTACATGAAACGCGCTTTTGATAAAAAATAATAAGTTATAAATACAAAACAGGGCTCGCTAGAGCCTTTTTTTATGTGTTTAATTACATTGAATACGTTTGCAGTCATCTCGTAATAACCCCACCTTCACTTTATGCTCATAGTCTACAATTTGACATAAAGGACACACAATGAGATTACCTTTACTGCTAGTTGCTTTACTTTCAAGCAGCGCTTTTGCAAAAGAAGCCATGCTGGAATCGCCTGATCAAAAAATTAAAATCACCATATCTGATCAATCTTCATCTCCTTACTATTCTATTAGCTTTAATGGTAAACCTGTTATTATGCAGTCACATTTAGGTTTTAGATTTAAAAGCCAAGCGCCATTTGATGAAGGTTTTGTTATTAGTGAAGTAACTCGCTCACAAACCGATAGTCAATGGCAGCAACCTTGGGGAGAGCGTCAAACCGTTGTCGACAAGCACAATGAAATTGCCGTTACCTTTGATAAACCCGCACCCCACGGTGGCACATACACAGTGCGATTTAAAGCCTTTGATAGCGGTGTGGGATTTCGCTATGAAGTCCCTAAACAAGCCGGTTTTGAAAAAACAGAAATTACTAAAGAGCTGACCGAGTTTGCCATCGCCGGTGCCGATAAAGCCACTGCATGGTGGATACCTGCTCGCGGTTGGAATCGTTACGAATATGTCTACAACACCACAGCCTTACAAGATGCTGCACTCGCTCACACCCCTTTTACTTTTAAAAATGGCAACGGCGTGCATGTCAGTATTCATGAAGCAGCCCTAGTCGATTATGCGGGCATGGTGCTTAACCAACGTCGCCCAGGCACTTTTAGCGCCGATTTAACGCCATGGTCAGATGGTATAGCAGTCAAAAAGCACGGTGAATTTAATACACCTTGGCGCACCATTCAAATTGGCGAACATGCGGTAGACTTAGTTAATTCAGATATTATTTTAAATCTAAATGAGCCAAATAAGCTCGGTGATGTATCGTGGGTTAAACCAGGCAAATACGTAGGTATTTGGTGGGGCATGCACATTAATGAGAATACTTGGGGTAGTGGCGAAAAACACGGTGCTACCACAAAAAATACTAAATACTACATGGACTTTGCCGCAAAATACGGCTTTGATGGTGTATTAGTTGAAGGTTGGAACACCGGTTGGGATGGCGACTGGTTTTTTAATGGCGATGTATTTAGCTTTACCCAAGCATATGATGACTTTGATATTGAGGAGCTTACCCGCTATGGTAAGCAAAAAGGGGTGCAGTTAATTGGCCACCATGAAACCTCAGGTAACGTAACAAATTATCGTAATCAAATGGAAGACGCTTTTGCGCTTTACGAGCAATCAAATGTAAGCCAAATTAAAACCGGTTATGTGGCCGATGGTGGCAATATTAAACGCATTGATGAAAACGGCATTGCCCGTTTTGAGTGGCATGACGGCCAATTTATGGTTAATGAGTACTTATACAACGTTAAGCTAGCTGCAAAACATAAAATAAGTATTAATACTCATGAGCCAATAAAAGACACCGGCCTTCGCCGAACTTACCCTAATTGGATTGCTCGTGAAGGCGCTCGCGGCCAAGAATTTAACGCATGGGGCACGCCACCCAATCCACCAGAGCACATTCCAATGCTTGCTTTTACGCGTATGCTCGCAGGCCCAATGGACTTTACACCGGGTATTTTTGATATGAGCTTTAATGGCTTAGGTGGCGATACAAATCGCCCGCAAACAACACTTGCAAAGCAATTAGCACTTTATGTTGTAATGTACAGCCCAATTCAAATGGCGGCTGATTTACCTAAAAATTATTTAGCTAAGCCCGATGCTTTTCAATTTATTCAAGACGTACCGACCGATTGGCAACAAAGTATTGCGCTTGATGGAGAAGTAGGCGACTTTATTGTATTTGCACGAAAAGAACGTAAACGCGATCAGTACACTGGTAATGACTGGTACTTAGGCGCTGTAACTGATGAAAACGCCCGCACCATTGAGGTTAAACTCGACTTCTTAGATAAAGATAAACAGTTTGAAGCGCAAATCTACCAAGACGGTAAAAACGCTGAATGGAAGAACAATCCTTATGATTTAAGCATTGAAAAACGCACTGTTACCGCAAGCGATAAGCTAACATTAAAATTGGCCACCAGTGGCGGTACAGCCATTCGTTTTAAAGCCCTCTAGTAGTTAATCTGAACTCTAGATAATAAATTAACGCTATCTGCAACCATGCAGATAGCGTTATTAGCTTGGATTA